>Ga0307942_1001582_pt1 | contig 18248 bp, 20 predicted proteins | sample OrgLakmetagen175_FD_201846 | JGI IMG/M metagenome (GOLD analysis project Ga0307942, IMG submission 201846) | Saline water microbial communities from Organic Lake, Antarctica - #175 | ecosystem: Environmental > Aquatic > Non-marine Saline and Alkaline > Saline | place: Antarctica: Organic Lake... | reverse complement strand
GGGCTGGGCGGGCCTGCGCACTCTGGTGTGAATAATTTTCGTTTTCACGGTGCGCCCAGCAGCACCTCCACCGCCCCTCCCCATCCACTGACACCGCAGGGCTGCCTGATTAGTCAGTCTAAGGTGCCTTGCAAGTTTTGGGGGCGGGGGGTGGGCTGGGCGGGCCTGCGCACACTGATGTGAACTTTGGTGAGAAGAAGACAAACCTAGGGGCTGCGCCCCATGACTGGGGCTTCGCCAAAAAGTAACTGTGAAGCAACTGTGCTGGTCTAAACTTTAAAATGCAACTCCACGGTGCTGCCTCACTAGACATTCGACAAAGAAGGAAGAAGCTGGCAGTGATGTGTTACACGGCAAATATGAATTAGTCAAGCCTAATTATGATTCAGTCAGCCTATATATGAATTAGTCCGTAGCTGTCTGCACGAGGCCTCGCTGACACAAGCCTAAATATGATTCAGTCAAGCCTAATTATGATTCAGTCAGCCTAAATATGATTCAGTCAAGCCTAATTATGATTCAGTCAGCCTAATTATGATTCAGTCAAGTGGTTCCGTAGCTGTGTGCACAAGGCCTCGCTGACACAAGCCTAAATATGATTCAGTCAAGCCTAATTATGATTCAGTCAGCCTAAATATGATTCAGTCAAGCGGTTCCGTAGCTGTCTGCACAAGGCCACGCTGACACAAGCCTAAATATGACCCAGTCAAGCCTAAATATGATTCAGTCCAGCCTAATTATGATTCAGTCAAGCCTAAATATGAACTAGTCAAGCGGTTTCGTAGCTGTCTGCACAAGGCCTCGCTGACACAAGCCTAAATATGACCCAGTCAAGCCTAATTATGATTCAGTCCAGCCTACATATGATTCAGTCAAGCCTAAATAAGATTCAGTCAAGTGGTTCCGTAGCTGTCTGCACAAGGCTTCTCTGACACAAGCCTATGCTCACCCCCTACTAACTGCGGCTGAGCTGCGGCAAGCAGAAACAGTAAAAGGGTTCCTCAGAGCGCGCTGAAAAATGTCTGAATAGTGCTCTCATCCAGAAACCCAATATGGTTGCGCCTGCATGCTGCAGAGTGCTCAGTTTTGTACTACCTACTAAACACAGGGACCGGTTGTGACTACTTTTGGTTTTACCGCAGGAAACAGAGTGCATAAGGCGTACGCTGTGCCTTTCTTGCTTAACATTGCCAACTTACGAGTACAGCAGTTGCAGGGCTCTGGCACATGAATGATGTTGACTAGCAGGAAGTAAACGTACATTGTGCATTTCTAGCTGAACACTTCCAACTTATTCTTATACAGCAGCTGCAGGGCTTCCAGCACATGAATGATGTTGACTAGCAGTAATTAAAATGCACAAGGCGTACAATGTGCATTTCTAGCTGAACACTACAAAATTGGATTTTATGTGTGCAGGGCTTCCAGTATTTGTACCTGAATGATGCGGACTATGCTACCCTAGACGCCATGGCTAAGAAAGCAGGATCAGGTGTGTGTGTGTAATATGTGTTAACAACTTGTGTGTGTGTTTGTAACCTATGTTTGCAACATGTGTGTGTAGTGTGTGTGTGTGTGCGTGTGTGTGTGTGTCACTAAAGAGATCTGCCACATGATGCCAGCAAGCTAATTTAAATGACAATTTTTTGTATTTGAAGCATCCAGACAGAACACCACACAAAAGAGGATGTATACAATGAAAGCCCATCTGGAAGAGAGGAGTCAGAGAGTGTGTGTGTGTGTTGTGGACACTTTGTGTGCCAGTTTATTAATGAGATTTTCATCCCTGCTCCTACTGCTGCTGTAATAAATTTGGGTTCAACATCTTGAGACCCTGATTTATTACAGCAGCAGCAGGAGGAGCAAGGGGATGCAAGATCTAGGCAAAAGCTTCTGGACCTATAGTCATGGCTGAGTTTTCTTTTGGGCTCCTCTTTTGCCCTTGAAATTAGCTGGTACCAAAACCCAGGCACTCTTTCTGTGTTGCATAATTCTAAATACAGGAGGACAAATCTTAGAAATACTGGAAAGCACTTGAAAAAACTAAAATAGTAACCTATGACTAATGTCTAAATAATTATGCGGTACATATGTGTATGTTTATATACATTGCCATAAGTATGTATCGCCATAAGTATTTATCGCTATCAGTATATATTGCCATAAGTATGTATCGCCATAAGTATGTATCGCCATCAGTATGTATCGCCATAAGTATGTATCGCCATAAGTATGTATCGCCATCAGTATGTATCGCCATCAGTATGTATCGACATCAGTAAATATCGCCTTAAGTATGTATCGCCATATATATACTTATGGCGATACGTGTATATACAGCGTTTATATGTTTATGCGGTTCTGACCAACCCTTCACACGCACCTTGCACGCAGAGCTAGTGCGTGCTGTGCACAAGCCATCTCCCCCTGGCAGCTCTGATGGTGCGCGTTGGGTGCTGCACGATGTGATTGGTCTGGAGGACGGCTTGGGGGTGGAGTGCCTGAGCGGGTCGGGTGCCATTGCTTCTGCCTACAATCGTGTGTTCAGGTGGGCAAGAGTGGTGCATGAATTGGTAAGTTGTGCGTGCGAGCATCAACTGGTGGCCTGGGGGTGGAGGGCATGTGTGGTTTGGGTGTGACCGCTTCTGCATATAATTGTGTGTTTGGGTGGGCGAGAGTGGTGCATGAATTGGGAAATTGTGCGTGCGAGCATCAACTGGTGGCCTGGGAGTGGAGTGGATGTGTGGGTTGGGTGTCACCGCTTCTGCATATAATTGTGTGTTCAGGTGGGTGAGGGTGTGTTCAGGTGGGAGAGAGTGTGTTCAGGTGGGAGAGAGTGTGTTAAGGTGGGAGAGAGTGTGTTCAGGTGGGTGAGGGTGTGTTCAGATGGGAGAGAGTGTGTTCAGGTGGGTGAGAGTTTGTTCAGGTGGGAGAGAGTGTGGGTGAGAGTGATGAGGAATTGAAGGTTCTGATACAAAGCTTGACGTACCTGATAAGAAAAGTATTGTACCTGATAACATAGCAAGTACCTGATAAGAATAACAATGAAATACCTGATGTATTGAAGGTTGCCCTTGTAAAACACTCACTCCCCTGCCAGCAAAATAGTCTCACTTAACTTTGCGCAAGTATATCTCTGCACCCACTCCACCAATCCGTGACCTGAGACATGCATTATATAGCTAATTTTTTGTTCTTTCAGTAGATGCTGTAAGGTTCGGGAGAGGTTCAGAGGTTGGGGAGTATGCCAAAAATCAACCAGGCCACCGATTTACCCCATTTTAATTTTGTCAGTCATATAATTTGGCCGCAACTCTGAGAGCGAAAACCGGGCTGGAACTCGCAGTAGGTAAGGAGCGACAGTTTTTTCTCTTTTTCCCTGTGTCCCTTGTGTGAATGCCTTCCACTCGCCGGCATTCCCAGTACCCCTGCCCCAAATTTGACATTACAGCATTTTTACATAACATTTATATCGCTTATATCCTGAAGCAGAGGTCGATCGGGGCAACCTTAGAAATGCACTTTTTTCCTGCCAAAATGGGTGCAAAATACCCAGCGGGCCCACAGAACCCCCCAGGATGCCAAATTTCCAGCAAATGTCAATCATTTAGATAACATCAAGTATTTAGCATTCAGATGAGGAATAGGGGGCTTTGAGTTGGGTGGAGAGCTAAGATTGACTGGTAGGGTGGGTTTTTCACGGGGGCGACCCTGAAGTACCTGATAAGAATACGATGGACCTTTAAGGAGGCCTGGGAGTGGAGTGGATGTGGGTTGTGTGACGCACGGCTGTCCGTTTGCCGTGAGCCATACCCCTTTGCAGTCGGCATACCGCATCGGTAAACCCTAAGCACGTCCTAAATCATGTCCTGCAGAGAGGGCTTTTCAGTGACCCTTGTGAGTGTGAGAACAAGTAATAACACAACTCCTCAACACTTCCTATTTTTCTGTTTTGCACTTGAGAGCAAAGCTACACAACTTGTGTTGCGTCCTGCTGAGAGGGCTTTTCAGTGACCCTTGTGAGTGTGAGAACAAGAATAACACAACTCCTTAACACTTCCTAATCTGTTCTGAACTTATGAGCAAAGCTACACAACTTGTGTTGTGTCCTGCAGAGAGGGCTTTTTAGTGACCTTTGTGAGTGTGAGAACAAATATAACACAACTCCTCAACACTTCCTATTCTGTTCTGCACTTGAGGGCAAAGCTACACAACCTGTGTTGTGTCCTGCAGAGAGGGCTTTTCAGTGACCCTTGAGAGTGTGAGAACAAAAATAGCACAACTCCTCAACACTTCCAATACTGTTCTGCACTTGAGAGCAAAGCTACACAACTTGTGTTGTGTCCTGCAGAGAGGGCTTTTCAGTGACCCTTGAGAGTGTGAGAACAAAAATAGCACAACTCCTCAACACTTCCTATTTTTCTGTTCTGCACTTGAGAGCAAAGCTACACAACTTGTGTTGCGTCCTGCTGAGAGGGCTTTTCAGTGACCCTTGTGAGTGTGAGAACAATTAATAACACAACTCCTCAACACTTCCTATTTTTCTGTTTTGCACTTGAGAGCAAAGCTACGCAACTTGTGTTGCGTCCTGCTGAGAGGGCTTTTCAGTGACCCTTGTGAGTGTGAGAACAAGTAATAACACAACTCCTCAACACTTCCTATTTTTCTGTTCTGCACTTGAGAGCAAAGCTACACAACTTGTGTTGTGTCCTGCAGAGAGGGCTTTTCAGTGACCCTTGTGAGTGGCCGCACCGTTGGGATTGGGGCCTACCTTGCACGCTTGGGTCGCCGATGTGTGCAGCGCACAGACCAGCCCATCATCCTCACAGGGTGGGTCAGTGTTTGTGCTTGTGTATATGTGTGTGTGCGTTTGCGTGTGTACGTGCGTGTGCGAGTTTGTGTGTGTATGGCTTTTACAATAGCTGGCAAAGCAGCCGGCTTGGTCAGAGATTTTCATGGGCTCTTGTATTTGTGAGTCAACGTCATGATTTGTAACAAAGGTCATTAATTTGCATGACGTGTCGTAGGCTGTAATCCGAGCGCGTTTTGTTTGCATGGGCTCTTGCATTTGCGAGTCAACGTCATTATATGTAACAAAGGTTAATAGTTTGCAAGACGTGTCGTAGGCTGTTACCCGAGCGCGTTTTGTTTGCATGGGCTCTTGCATTTGTGAGTCAACGTCATTATGTGTAACAAAGGTTATTCCTTTGCATGACAAGTCGTAGGCTGTTACCCGAGCGCGTTTATTTGCAATGTTGTACTGTTACAGTATGTCACAAAGTCCTTGTCATTAGTATCATTAGTCATGTCAAGTTTCGGTTGTAACTGCAAGCGTTTGTCAACAGGTCAGGACAGGCAATGACAATAAATGACGCGTCATCGGTTCAGGACGAGCAATTACAGTTATTGAAGTTTCTGCTCCTTGTTCCAAACCGTGTATGGCTGTGAATGCAATGTGCGTGTTTCGAACTGCCAACCAAAGACATTTCAGCTCTCTTGCTCCAAACCGGGTATGGCTGTGAATGCAATGTTCGTGTTTCAAACTGCCAACCAAAGACATTTCAGCTCTCTTGCTCCAAACCAGGTATGGCTGTGAATGCGTAATTCGTGTTTCGAACTGCCAACCAAAGACATTTCAGCTCTCTTGTTCTGAACCGGCTTCGTGTCTCAAAGTGCCCGACCTTTCCACCATTCTGGTACCGCTGTTGCTCGTCCTATCAGAGTTAAGACCTCCAATATTTTGGACCCTCTGATCTTTTAAACTATTAGGCTCTTCCCAAACCGGGTGCTCTTGGTCAGTTTTAGTCCTTCAATTATCGACGCATACTTCAATGCTCTGCCTGGTCAGGTACACGGTATACAGGTACTTGAAAAGCAGGGTTCACACCGCGACCAATTGTACACGTATCCCACGGCTTAATGTTCTCAAGATTTGAACGACTGTAGTAATTAGTTGTATGGATAGTCCCCATACCCTAGACATATTTACAGCAAATGAGTCAATCTTTTTCACCCCCTTTAGCTAAAATACCTGAGTCTTTAATTTTGGATTTGGTACTATCAAATTATATTACGCGTGTCAGGGGACTTCATCACTAGTTAACTCATCGTTTGTGTTACGGGTCTTGCATATTTTATTGCGTGGCTGTCTATTTGTGTGTGAGCAATGGAATGCTATTCTATTTGCTAATGTCCGTTGTGCGTGCTGATCGATGCATGGTTTAGCGAATGGCCACACACTCCCCAAAGACTGCTCATAGACTGTGGACGTGACTCCTGATATTCCGTTGAGAGCAGCCAGCCTTTGGAGAGTCACGTCAATAGCCTACCATGAGTTGCGTCACAGTTTATTAAGAGTGACGCAACGCTGTCAGCTGGGAATGGAGCTGGTGAACACGCAACCAGCCCTTGCGTGAACCCTCAAACACACACACACACACACACACACACACACACACACGCAACCAGCCCTTGCGTGAGCACCAGCTCCATCCCAAGGTGGCAACGTTACCTTACAGGAGGCTTGTGGGTGAAGGAATGCACAGCATAAGTATGTAAATTGATACTTTTCTCTACTAGCCACACACCCAGATTGACACCCATGCAACCACACACCCTCACACCAACGCAAACTCACACACACACACACACACACACACACACACACACACACACACACACAAATACACACAGATTCGCTGCCCTTAACAAGCTGCTTGGCCGCCAGGTGTACACCTCGCACATGCAGGCAAGTAAAATCACATACGTACATGGTGTACCGATGGGTGCTGGTGTTGCGACCAGATGCCTGTTGGAAAAGAAAAGAAGGAACTATGCATGCAGTGAAAAAGTCCTTCCCCTCCGTAATCAAGGAAAAGGAGCCACTTTGGTACCAGGTTCCATAAAAACCCCTCAGGTCTCACTTGCTAACAGAAAATGCAGCGGCAAAATTCTGGGTCCTACTTCTAATAGAAAAGGCAGCAACACAATACTTCTTCACATTTGTTATTAGGAAGAGCTGCGACAAGATTTTGTGTCACACACTTTCTATTAGAAAAAGCAGCGGTAAATTATGGGTTGCCTTCGCTATCAGGAAGACGTGGTATGGCCCTGCAGCAAAGGCCTGAGAAACCGCTGGTGTTTTATTCAAAGCTGTTTACGACTGCCCGTCACGCAAAGTATACATTTATAAAGATGACGCGTTCAGTGCAAGCAGCACTCAAGCATTTAGAAGAAGCACTTGTGTGGGGGGCATGAACAGCGTATTATAGCACAGTAGGGCTACTAAAGTATTGCGGCTCCTACTTATTGCGAGAAGCCCAAAAATTTAGCTTGAAATTGTGATTAATTTGGCTGGTCTTGTTCGCACATTTGGGCTTTGCGAGGCCAGCCAAATTAACAATCATGGTTTTTTCATCCATGAGGGGTTAGTAACTCCTTGTTTCGCCTTCTCTGAGATATGCAGCTTCGGGTGGATAGCAAAAACTGCATTTGGCAGGGATTCGAACCCAAGACCTGCAGGTGAAGACAGAGCCCCTGCTGATCAGATTGTGGGCAGAAAGAAAGCTACAGCAGGATGAGCAGGGGCTCCGTCGTCACACCTACTTTTCCACGCTGCAGCCAACAATCGGCATTTTGAAGTCTAAGTATTGCGAGGCTCAAATTTCTTTCTCTGCGACCATTGCAAGGAACCATTGCAAGGACCATTGCAAGGACCATTGCAAGGAACCATTGCAAGGAACCATTGCAAGGAACCATTGCAAGGACCATTGCAAGGAACCATTGCAAGGACCATTGCAAGGAACCATTGCAAGGAACCATTGCAAGGAACCATTGCAAGGACCATTGCAAGGAACCATTGCAAGGACTATTGCAAGGACCATTGCAAGGAACCACTGCAAGGAACCACTGCAAGGAACCACTGCAAGGAACCACTGCAAGGAACCACTGCAAGGAACCATTGCAAGGAACCATTGCAAGGACCATTGCAAGGAACCATTGCAAGGAACCACTGCAAGGAACCATTGCAAGGAACCATTGCAAGGAACCATTGCAAGGAACCATTGCAAGGAACCCCCAAATAGTAAAATATGTACTCACAGTACTACCAGCAGCCCTCCGGTACCTAAGTAAGCATTCAGACATTCTTTCTTGCTGGTGAAGAGTATGTTGTGAAGTGCACATGGCACTTGCCCAAACGCTGTTGTGGGGCCCCGTGTGGTGGGCAGGTGTGATCAGCGTGTCCTACCTGATCTAACACATCAATGTGGTACTGCAATTCAATTGAACAAACGCAGTTGGGGGGCCCTCATGTGACGGGCTTGATCAGCGTGTCCTGCCTAATTTAACACACCAATGTGGTATTGCAATTCAATTGAACAAACGCAGTTGGGAGGCCCTCGTGTCATGGGCGTGAACGGTGTGTAGTACCTAATTTAACGCATCAACATGGTATTGCATTACAATTTAACAAACGCAGTTGGGGGGCCCTCGTGTCATGGGCGTGAACGGTGTGTCCTGCCTAATTTAACACATCGACATGGTATTGCAATTCAATTGAACAAATGCAGTTGAGGGGCCCTCGTGTGACGGGCTTGATCAGCGTGTCCTGCCTAATTTAAAACATCAACATGGTATTGCAATTCAACTGAACAAATGCAGTTGGGGGGCCCTCGTGTCATGGGTGTGAACGGTGTGTCCTATCTTTTTAACTCATCAACATGGTGTTGCAATTCAATTGAACAAACGCAGTTGGGGGGCCCTCGTGTCTTGGGCTTGATCAGCGTGTCCTGCCTAATTTAACACATCAACTTGGTATTGCAATTCAATTGAACAAACGCAGTTGGGGGGCCCTCGTTTCATGGGTGTGAACGGTGTGTCCTATCTTTTTAACACATCAACATGGTATTGCAATTCAATTGAACAAACGCAGTTGGGGGGCCCTCGTGTCATGGGTGTGAACGGTGTGACGGGCTTGATCAGCGTGTCCTGCCTAATTGAACACATCAACATGGTATTGCAATTCAATTGAACAAACGCAGTTGGGGGGCCCGCGTGTCATGGGCTTGATCAGCGTGTCCTGCCTACTTAACACATCAATGTGGCATTGCAATTCAATTGAACAAACGCAGTTGGGGGGCCCTCGTTTCATGGGTGTGAACGGTGTGTCCTATCTTTTTATCACATCAACATGGTATTGCAATTCAATTGAACAAACGCAGTTGGGGGGCCCTCGTGTCATGGGTGTGAACGGTGTGACGGGCTTGATCAGCGTGTCCTGCCTAATTGAACACATCAACATGGTATTGCAATTCAATTGAACAAACGCAGTTGGGGGGCCCGCGTGTCATGGGCTTGATCAGCGTGTCCTGCCTACTTAACACATCAATGTGGCATTGCAATTCAATTGAACAAACGCAGTTGGGGGGCCCTCGTGTCATGGGTGTGAACGGTGTGTCGCACCACTTGGCAACCGACGACTTGGACGGGGCGTGCACGATGCTGAAGCTGCTGGCGTTCTGCCCTCCCGACTTGGGAGGTGCCATTGGTGGGTTTCATCCTGGGAGTTGGCGCGTGCTTTATGTTTCTATGTTGAGGCTGCTGGCCTTGCCCTGTTGGATTTGTCCTTGACAGGTCCAAGTACTTGGAATGTGCACCTGGTAGTTGGGTAGGTTCCAGGTTACAAGGATATCAAAGACAGAAATCAAGAGTTACAGAAAATACGTATTATTGGTGTTTATGTGATACGCTTATTTGGTCATCGCTGCTGCCCTCTGGCCCTCCGGATTTGGGAGGCGCCCATTGGAGGGTGAACGGTGCATATGCTTTACGGTTTATGGTGATAGTGATGGGCACGGTCTGGTGTTGATGCGAAAAGTAGAACCCAAGAAATCAAGCTTCTGCCTGTGCATCTTAATGCGCTTTTGTGTTGCAGGGATGCTGCAGTGAGTGTTTGTTTGTATGTCGTGCTGAAACCTCAACGACTTTCTGGCACGACATACAAACAAACATTTGTCTGCAGTGTCTTGAGAGCGCGGAAAGAACGCAGACAATGGAAAGCACTCCTCCTATTGACTTTTGTAACAGGAAGCACTCCTCCTATTGACTTGTGAAACAGGAAGCACTTCTCCTATTGAATTGTGAAACAGGAAGCACTCCTCCTATTGACTTGTGCAAAAGAAGCTAGTCTTTCAACACAGCAGAAAGCGTTCCTCGTATTGAATGAAGAAAAAGGAGCTAGCCTATGTACCAGAGGGGGTTAACGGAGCAAATGTCCTGAAATGTGACTTTTTTGATGCAAATCATGTTTGAATGATATAACTAGGTGGTTCATGAAGTTTGGGGCCAAAAGGACCAACCCAGTGGTCGGGACAGAAATCCAGTTCAAATTTTGGCACTGAGTTTCCACATTACAGGCTACCACGCCCCAACCAGGGCCTCTTTTCATCCCAAAACAAGACAGAAGGACTTCCATTATGATGCCATATCATCCTGTGTGTTGAAAAGCAGATTTGGTGAAGGTTGGTTTTCCACCTTTTTGGCACCCCTTTTGTTGATTTTCTTTCAAGGGAAATGGGCCAAAATGGAGTTTCTGACCAACTACTGGGTCGTTTCACTCCATCTTTGTTGCAATGATATTTATTTATCAAAAAAACACCATTTAAATAAAAATAATCCAGATTGGTGTAGTAGGTGGTGAGTTCTGGCGGATTGGCAGTGCAATGTTGGGTGCACGCCGCGGGCAATTAGGCATGTGTGACCTAGCTGGCAACATTCAAGCTCAAGTGCTATCAGCAGGGGTACTGAGCTTTATTGCTGCCAGCTGGGGCGCCCATACTCAATTCACATTTCAAAAGTACGCCTTTTTCAGGCCTTCGTCAACCCCCTCTGACTATGTACAGTAGTGTGACCGTACTGTAAATAGTTCAGCCTGCTTCTTGCCCAGAGGTTGCTTACGGTGTGGGTGATAACGTGCCTGGAAGCAACATTGTTTTGTGCATGTCATGAACACATGCAAGAGATACACACCAGTGCAAACATTTACATTTGCTCTTAGTCAATTAATATGGCTCAAAAGCGTCTCTCGGAAGCAGTCCACCTTCATCCGTCACAATGCAGACAAATCATCCGACCTGTTCTTTGTGAAAAGCACGTCACATCAACCTCAACAAAAAGCACGTTACATCTGTCCTCAGTAAAAAAGCACGTCACATCTGTCCTCAGTAAAAAAGCACGTCACTTCTGTCCTTAGCAAAAAAGCACGTTACATCTGTCCTCAGTAAAAAATCACGTTTCATCTGTCCTAGGTAAAAGATCACGTCGCATTGTCCTCAGTAAAAAACACGTTATATTGCCCTCAGTAAAATAAGCACGTCACATCATCCTCAGCCAAAAGCACGGCACATCTGTCCTCAGTAAAAAAGCACGGCACATCTGTCCTTAGCAAAAAAGCACGTTACATCTGTCCTCTGAAAAATCATGTTTCGTCTTTCCTAGGTAAAAGATCACGTCACATTTTCCTCAGTAATAAAGCACGTTACATTGCCCTCAGTAAAAAAAAACGTCACATTGTCCTCAGCAAAAGGCACGTTACATCTGTCCTCGTTAAAATTTGTCACTTTTTTTCAGTTCCTCTGTGTTTTGTCCGTCGGGCTAGCAAACGGATAAGTCAGTCATATCTGACATGGAATGGCAATATAATAATGCCAAACCTTGTGTGGTTGTGGTATAAAACACACAATGCATGCATACACACCTGTGTACATTCACACACACACACACACACACACGCACACACTCACAACCACACAGGTGCCCCCTCCCACCCCTGCCTTCCGAGCGCTGACCCCCCTACCCGCCCCATCACATACGTTCCTGGCCCTAATGAGAAGCTTGACCCCCGTGCCGCCATCGCTGGCCGAGCAGCTCCCCCTGACGCTCACGCACAGAGCAGCTCCACATCTGACTGCAATTCTCATGTTGGCGGCAGTGGGAATTCTGAGGCAGGCCAGGGCAGCAGCAGTTGGCAGAGTGGCTTGTTTGACAAGGGCAGCTGGGAGGAGAGCCAGGCCTCCTGGGCGCGCACTGTGGTGAGTGTGTTTGAGCGGGTGAGGGTGTGTTTGAGCGGGTGAGTGTGTGTTTGAGCGGGTGTGGGTGTGGGTGTGGGTGTGGGTGGGTGGGTGGCGGGTGTGAGAGGGAGGGTGTGTGGATGAGATTAGGGCGGGGGGGGGGGAGTGCGGGGTTAAAGTGCGTGTTCACGTGGTTGCCTTGCCCGGTACTGGACTTCCCCCAACATAATTTTTAATCTATTTCTCACGTGCCGTCCAAAAGTTATGCTTCCTGCAGCCCCCTGGCCTAATCGTTATAATGTGCTTGCCTATATGTTGTACAATGGCGGTAGGTCATAAATGCAAAGCGCATCTTCCTCGCTGCAGTCCGAAACTCCCCAATCAATTACCACCTTGGTGTGTGTGTGTGCGTGTGTGTGTGTGAGAGTGTGTGTGTATGTGTGTGTGTATGATTCACCTGCTAGAGGCGATTTGTGAGGAAAACGATGTACAGACAGCCTGTGGGTGTGTGCCTTGCAGTTCCTAACACTCAAAGTCTTGCTCACTCGTGTTCTTCATTTTTATTTTTCATGTTCTTCGTTTCTACTTAAGGTCACCGGCCGTGCCCGCTTGGCTGGACAGCCTGTGGGTGTGATTGCTGTGGAGACTGGCGTGGTCAGCAAACTGCAACCTGCAGACCCAGGTGCGAGGGAGAATGAACACATGTGTAGAAGATGTGCAGCTATAGCTGTGTTCGGTGTGATTGCTGTGGAGGCAGGGCGGGGTCAGCAAACTGCACCCTGCAGACCCAGGTGCGAGGGAGAATGAACACATTGGTAGATGATGTGCAGCTAAAGCTGTGTTCGGTGAGATTGCTGTGGAGGCAGGGCAGGGTCAGCAAACTGCACCCTGCAGACCCAGGTGCGAGGGAGAATGAACACAGTTGTAGAGGATGTGCAGGTATTGTTGTTCTTATTGCGTAGTGCCTTGGAATCGGTGTAAGCCGCATCCACTCACTCTGGAAGTTGCAGTGTTTAAATGATGTTGGTTGTTCTAAGGGTCGTTACATGACACATTGGTTATTCTAAGGGTTGTTAAGCGGCACCTTAAGGCCAGCATTCTTGTGTCACAATTCAGGCATGAGGCCTTTGGAAGTTACAGTGCTTTGTTGAAGTTGGTTGTCTTAAGGGTCGTTACATGACACCGTAGCGCCAGTATTTTTGTGCCACGATTTGAGAAGCATGAGGCCTTGCCAGATCGTGTCTGTCAGCAATGCTTATTTTGTACCAGGGGCTTTTCATAGCAAAAATGTTTGCTCTTGCGTGTTAATCCCCTTTCCTTTGATCCATGTGGGGAGTACAGTGGCATTCCTCCAAGTGCTCTCTTTGTCCGTGGTGGTCCGTGGTGGGGCGGATGCATTCGATCAGGTGTCCGTGGTGGTCTGTGGTGGCAGATGCATCCGATCAGGTGTCTGTCTGTGGTGGTCCGTGGTGGGGCAGATGCATCCGATCAGGTGTCTGTGGTGGTCCGTGGTGGGGCAGATGCATCCGATCAGGTGTCTGTCTGTGGTGGTCCGTGGTGGGGCAGATGCATCCGATCAGGTGTCTGTGGTGGTCCGTGGTGGGGCAGATGCATCCGATCAGGTGTCTGTCTGTGGTGGTCCGTGGTGGGGCAGATGCATCCGATCAGTTGTCTGTGGTGGTCCGTGGTGGGGCAGATGCATCCGATCAGGTGTCTGTCTGCGGTGGTCCATGGTGGCAGATGCATCCGATCAGGTGTCTGTCTGCGGTGGTCCATGGTGGCAGATGCATCCGATCAGGTGTTCGCGATGGTCCGTGGTGGGGCAGATGCATCCGATCAGGTGTCTTGCGAAATGCTGTACTGCTATTTGTTTGCTTGCAGGCATGCCTGACTCCTCAGAGATGCTGGTGCCCCAGGCAGGCCAGGTGAGGGGAACAACAAAAAAAGCACGCAGGCAAAAACAAATGTGTCACGGCACATAATATGAGAAGAGGTGAACATCTGACTTAACCTCTGTGTGGATGGGCATTATGTATGCAAAAGAAACTGCCAGAGGGGGGACACTGGGCAAAAGCTAAAACATGCTCCTTTTTGCATGAAAGGTGCAACTACTCACACGTCACTTCATCAAATTGGACCCAACCTAGCTTCAATCTGATGCTGACTCCATAAGCTACCCGAGCATGTGCTCAGATTTAGACAAGTCGCCCTGCGTACAGAATGACAGGACTAAAAGCACACGCCCTGCACCTGTACCCTTGATGGGTGCTTTCCAGGGGGAATGGCACATTAATTTGCATATATCGCCAACTACTTAGTATTTTCCCCATTTCTCTTGCAATGATCTTTAAACGTTACAAGGACTTCAAAACACCAAAATTCTCTCAGTTTGGTGCGCTGGCTGGTCAGATACAGCAAATGGCTGCTCAAAACGTACGGTTCACGCAGCGGCCGACTAGGTATGGCTCCCATAATTTGCAGGTTTCAAGCTTAACTGCTTTGGGATCACATATCAGAGCTGAGCTTGAAACCTGCAAATTATGGGAGACATACCCTAGGAGCATGCAAAAACCGTACCATTCTGGGCCTCAGTGTCGCCCCTCTGAGAAACTGCCGTGTGTGGATGAGCTGTGTGCGTACAAAAGTAAACAGTGTGTTTGAGTTGTATGTGTGTGTGTATGTATGTGCTTGTGTATGTTTGTGGATGGGCTGTGTGCATGCTACAGTAACTGTTGCGTATGTGCGAAATGTTGTGTGTGCAATACACAATACTTGGCCCACTGCCATGGTATGCACTTGCACCTATAGCCCACAACTGCTGCCACGACGAAGAGCACTTGCACACAGTACCTAACTCATCACCACACTTGACATACATAGGGTTGGTCAAAACCATACATTTATAGGTATATACGGTGTTTATACGGTGTTGATACGGTACTTTTGGCAGTGAAATCACCATACATACAGTCATATACGGTGCAGATATACGGTTCTGGCCAACCCTAAACATACAGCATGCCCTCCTCTGGCGGTGGGCAAGGTAGTGTATATCTAGGGTTGGCCAGAACCGTATATGCACACTGTATATGACCGTATGTACGGTGATTTCTCTGCCAAAAAATACCGTATATACATCGTATATACTTATAAATGTCATATAAATGTATGGTCCTGGCCAGCCCTATGTATATCACATGTGATCCTGGACAGCGGCAGTGGGCTGTAAGGCGTGCATATATCGTAAATGTTAAGTGAGGCATTGGGTATGCGTGGGTTGTGCAGGGATCCAACCCACCTTCCTGCAGGTTCTCCTCTGTGCTAGGATACAACACGGTTCTATTGCGTTTGCATTCAGTGTTTTTTTGCAGTTGTGACGAACTCTTGTAAACAATGCAGTGCCTTTTCACAATGCTCTGGAGCAAAAAAACGGAGCGAAAGTGGTGGTAACAAAGTGGTGGTAACAATTGTGGTAAAAAAGTGGTGGTAATGAAAAGGCAACAAAATGGCAACAAAGTGGTGGTGACAAAGGGGTAAAAAAGTGGTGGCAAAGTGGTGGCAACAAAGTGGTGGCAACAAAGTGGTGTTTACAGGGTGGTGTTTACAGGGTTGTGGCAAAGTAGGGGCAACAAAGGGATGATAAAACTGGTTTGGTAGTAAAGTGGTGATAACAAAGTGGTGTTTACAGGGTGGTGGCAACAAAGTGGTTGTGACAAAGCGTTGTTTACAGGGTGGTGGCAACAAAGTGGTGGGAACAAAGGGGTGTTTACAGGGTGGTGGCAACAAAGGGGTGTTGACAAAGTGGTGCTTACAGGGTGGTGACAAAGTGGTGTTTACAGGGTGGTGGCAAAATGGTGGCAACAAAATGGTGGTGACAAAATGGTGTTTACAGGGTGGTGGAAAAGTGGTGGCAACAAAGGGGTGACAAAAGTGGTTTGGTAGTAAAGCGGCAACAAAGTGATTATCAAGGTATTGCCACGTCCCATTTTTTCGTTGATAGAGGATTGTGGTGCTTGCATCAAAAGAAAAGTATGCACAAGATACACACACTGAATGACACACACACACACAGGTGTGGTACCCTGACAGCGCCACCAAAACAGCTGCTGCCATTGAGGAGTTTGCGCTAGTGAGTAATAAAATCGCAGAAGCGTAGGTACTTAGATCACGTCGCAAGGGTCCTTGCAGATCTCTTGTTGTGTTGAAGGAATTGACATTGAGGAGTTTGCGCTAGTGAGTATTAGGACTGCAGAAGCGTAGGTACTTAGATCACGTCGCAAGGGTCCTTGCAGATCTCTTGTTGTGTTGAAGGAACTGACATTGAGGGGTTTGCGCTAGTGAGTAATAGGACTGCATAAGTGTAGGTACTTGGATCAAGTTGCAAGGGTCCTTGCAGATCCCTTGTCATGTTGAAGGAATTGACATTGAGGAGTTTGCGCTAGTGAGTAATAGGACTGCATTAGTGTAGATGCTTGGATCAAGTTGCAAGCGTCCTTGCAGAGCTTTTGTTTGTTTGAAGGAAGTGCCATTGAGGAGGGGGTTAAAGAGTGACAGGAATCGTGAGGTGTAGGTACTTGGATCGAGTTGCAGGGGTCCTTGAAGAGCTCATGCTTTTTTGAAGGAAGTTTGCCACTTGCTGGGCAAATCTAGAGAGTGGCCAAGCTCAAGGGCCGTCACCAAATTAAGCCATGTTTCTTACATCAATGTATACCTTGGGTCTGGATGATGATCTGGGTTAATAATATGGGGCTAAGGGCTATGGTATGTGTGCTTTGTACGTGCTTTCCCCTTTGATTTATTTTTATCTGGATGCGTGAAACGCGTAAAGAGTGTGTGACGCGAGGCACACGTGTGTGTGTGTTTATGTGTGTGTATGTGCTTCCCCTTTGATTCCTCCGTGAGTTTGGATGCGTGAAATGCGGATGTGTGCAATGTGTAAAGAGTGTGTGACGTAAGGCACATGTGTGTGAGTGTTGCACACTTCAGAAGCCGAGGTGTGAGTTTGATGGATTTGAAACAAAATGTGTGTTTCTGTACGTTATGAGCTTGTGCACTGTGCACCTCTGAAGCTGTGGCACTATATATGTACATTATATGTGTATGTCATGTGTTCGTGCACCTCTAAAGCTGTGACACTATATATGTACATTATATGTGTATGCCATGTGTCCGTGCACCTCTAAAGGTGTGATTATGGCATATAATCACAGCTTCAGAGGTGTGCGTGCATCTCAGATGACATCAAATGTGATGACTGAGGCAGATGACAGCGAGCTTCCTCTGTGACAGCGTGTTCTATTCAGCCGACCAACCATGGATGAGCGAAGGGCGAGGATGGTTGTGGATGAGGCATTGTTGCACACTCTCTAGTGCAGTCACAGCAACTGCACCCTACACATACACACACACACACGCACACACACACACACGCACATGCATGTGCACACATAGGAGCGATTGCCCCTCATCATTTTGGCTAACTGGAGGGGCTTCAGTGGTGGACAAGGAGATTTGTTTGCAGGCGTGCTCCAGGTATGTGACACACACACACACACAATCACACACATACACACACATACACACACACATACACATACACACACACTCACACACACACACACACATACACACGCATGCTTATTGGGTTCGTGGATGTTTGGTGTTATCCTGTGTTGGTATATGGGATGGGGTGAGTGTGAACTTGTTCCTCTGAACTTAAAAATGCGCCTTAAAAAAATGCATCTCGGAAATCTTACTTTTAAAACCTTCATCTGAGAATGCACCTCTGAATGTACACACTGAATGTGCACTCTGAATGTGCACTCTGAAGATTTTCCCCCTGAAGATTTTGTTTAATATTAAAATAATTCATAATTCCTATATATATGTGTCGCTACAGGCAGGCAGTGGGATTGTGGAAGCGCTGCGGACCTACCGTCACCCTGTGTTTGTGTACATCCCGTGTGGTGCAGAGCTGAGGTATGTGTGTGTGTGTGTGTGTGTGTGTCTTTGAGTGTGAGTGAGTGTGTGTGTTAATATGTACAATATACAAAATCGTTGCAGACCTACCGTCACCCTGTGTTTGTGTACATCCCGTGTGGTGCAGAGCTGAGGTGTGTGTTTGTGTGTATGTTTTTGGAAGCGCTGTGGACCTACCGTCACCCTGTGTTTGTGTACATC
>Ga0307942_1001580_pt1 | contig 18254 bp, 22 predicted proteins | sample OrgLakmetagen175_FD_201846 | JGI IMG/M metagenome (GOLD analysis project Ga0307942, IMG submission 201846) | Saline water microbial communities from Organic Lake, Antarctica - #175 | ecosystem: Environmental > Aquatic > Non-marine Saline and Alkaline > Saline | place: Antarctica: Organic Lake... | reverse complement strand
GAGGCAGGGGGGGGGTCAAGATAACTTAGGAGTGGTGCTCCATAACTTTTCTGGACCACTTTCACGCAGTACTATTTCGTATATTATTTGGATCCTACTCTTAAGCCCGTTTGATTGGCACCCTTTTTGGTTGGTTTGATTGGGGGGAGGGTTCTGGGTGCCTGGTCACAGATTTGGGTACCCCCAAGTAGGCCGCGGGGATGCGTTCAGGCCAGGGATGTGTCATATGGTCATTTGGAACGTTCAATACGTTAAAATACGCGATAAACACGGATAATGCGTATAACACGATCGTAATCTAATGCTATTTGGGGAGTGCCGAAATTTGACCCAAAATGGACCCGATCCGCCCTAAAATCGCCCAAAACGTTTCCAATTCTTTTACAATATATTATATGTTTTTAATGTCTCATATAACGGCATTGGGAGCTTTCTGGAAGGCCGATCATGGCAGACAATTGCCTAGAAAGGCTCAAAATCGAAAAAAAGGGGAAACATGTAATCGTATTATACGGCCCGATTTGTTCAATACGGTAAAATACGAGTTAAGTCCAATACAGCGTATTATATGATTATGGCATATGACACATCCCTGGTTCAGGCATGGCCAGCAACTGTCCAAGCTTAAATTTGTTGCATTGCAATATGCACATGTTGCATAGATGAAAATTAATAATTGGCAAAGATTTTGGCTGTATATGTGCACCAAACAGGTGGTCAGTGCAAGAGCGTGCGCATATCGGGTTTTGCCCTGTAACTCCTCTACAAGTTGCCATCTGTAAGTGATAAGTAGACAAATGAATGCCCACTCAATAAATAGCAGATTTACAACCTTTTTACTAGCTTGGGGGGTCAGGAAGGGGGTTTGAGGGTGGGGGGGTCATTCTGGACCGGAGGCCCAAAAATCTCACACGTGACTGTCAGGAATTCGTTTCTAACAGCCTCCTGGTGATCTTGTCATTCATACAATGACAGGACTGACAGGACCAGTGAACCCACAGAGCGCCCCATTGTCCACTCACCGCTTGCTGCTTTTCCTCTTCATTTTCCTCCGCATCATCATGGCCTCCGGTATCTCTGTCCCTGCGCAGTATTGAGCCGTCCTCGTGCCCTACATTCCCTGGCATGGTTTGCCTCAGGGATCCTGCAGGGCTGCTGTGCTCCGGAACGGCTGATATGGCACGTTTTTGAGCCTGTGTGGGTGTACAAACAAATGAGCAGCTCTTTGATTTTCTATGTATATAGCTGTTACCTGGAACGACAGAGGTGGCATGCTTATGCGTAGGTCAGTGTGGGTGCATGACAAAAAGAGGTGCTTGAGGGACATTGCTATGTCTGGCTACACGTCGCTTAAATTTGTCCTAGAGCTGCTTTAAAGCATATATATACATGTAATGTATCAAGCGCAAACGCGATAATAATCGCATTGTGAACATAAAAGTGGTTCTTTGTGCATAATAATGGACGTGATACCTCCTACAGTGGCTGTCGATCCGCGCATTTGAGCCTACATGGCTCAAATCAGATACCAATGTATGTCATAGATGTGAGCAAACACACCGTGACAGAATTTTTTAAAGGGCAGGGCCAAGCAGGGTGCTCATCGCGTGGTTTTACATCAGGACAAGCACAAAAAGACAAATGGAAGTTGCGTGAACAACGCGCTCCTCGTTTCCTTTTTAAGGCGCCATCTTTATTTCTGGGGATGATGCTTTTGCTAGTACCAAATTCCCTACGCCTGCTATGGAAGCAAAAGCCTTCTATTTGTTTTGATCCTCTTGTGAGGTATGAAGCCCAGCACACTCAGATACGTGCACGCACGCATGCGTATACACACGTGCACATGCACATGCACACACACATACACATCCTAACCTAGCCTCCCTTGACATTAACACCTTCAACTTCTCAAAGCACCCTGCTACATTCCACGACCTCGCATACCTGCAGTTTTAGGTTTTGGTGAGTTCTTCTCGCTAAAGTATGGCATGGGGCCTTGTGACGGCAGTCATTAAGCATCCTGTCAGTACTAGCTACAGTGCACACTTGTCCCGACACACAGCCAGGCACTGCACTGCACAACACTAACCAACGACCCAATCAATTATACATATAAGATCACACACTCTCTGAATGGGTTGGATTAGAAACCCTCCCACAGACACAGACGTCTCTTGATATTGGTACTGTGAAATCTCTCCACAAGAAAACAAAGGGATCGGAATCAGCAGAGGGCCCACTCATCAATCAGTAGTTACAAACCACCCAGCTGGCGTGAAGCCGTTTGCGTCGGTAGCATCGGGCGCCTCCCAATGTTAATGGGAATTCGACATGCATTTTGAATAAAGCCAATTTTGGCAATGACATCGAGCGTCCCCCCAGGTTTAAGAAGATTGGCACGCACCTGGAGTGAAGCCATTTGCGCTGGTGACATTGAGCGCCCCCCTATGTTAGGAGAGATTGAGGCGGATAGGTCACCGAGGCCAATGACTGTCCGTCTGCGCTCTATACGTTCTCTTGGGGGCCAAGGCTGCAGAGCTTTGGGCACCGCTATCATGTATTTGTACTGTGAAGCAAGGGAGGGGTAGGCGTAGAGTTTAAGAAGTGTGTGTATTATAAGATTATAAGTGGTATACTCAGAAACTGTGGGGCAGGAGGGGGGTGTTTAAGCTTAACAAGTGCTGCAGAGCTTTGGTCATAAGTAGCTATCATGTGTTTGTGCTGTGAAGCAAGGGAGGGGCAGGTGTCAAGCTTATCAAGCGTTGTGTACTCAGGAATTGTGAGACAGGAGGGGGGTTCGAGCTTAACAGGTGTCAGATCCTTGGGGCATAACGTAAGCAGCCATCATGTGTTTGTTTGTGCTGCATAATGTAGGTAGCCATTTTTTGTGCTGCGCAACGTAGGTAGCCATTGTAGTTTGTTTGTCTGTGCTGAGCAACGTAGGTAGCCATTGTAGTGTGTTTGTTTGTGCTGAGCAACATAGGTAGCCATTGTTTGTGCAGCAAAATGTAGGCAGCCATCATGTGTTTGTACTGTGAAGCAAGGGAGGGGCAGGTGTCAAGCCTCCTAAACACGTATAATGTTCTTTAATTGGAACAGAGCAAGAGCTGGGGAGGATTATGCTTGCTGTGCTTCAGGAAAGGCTACACAGATGGGAATGGCTGCAGGAAGCCTGGCTTGCTTGACATTTGTGCAGTCTAAAGGTGTACAGGATATATTGGTGTGTGCGTTTGTCGCAACCGCAGCAGACGTATGTAGAGTAAAAGTAGGCTACGCATTGCTTAGCTGACGCTGCTCATTTCATAAGTATCATAACCATCACACCTGCAGGCACTGCCCTGCCAGCAATAGCGCGCGCGCACGCAAGCGGGGCGCGTTACACAGCTGAGCTGCACTGATGGCTAGTGTGAGGGCGGTGTCTTCTGGAGGCATCATGACACCAGCGCCTGAGGGGCCAGAGGCGCCCTCCATGGCATCAATGAACTGCACATGTGTGCATGCGTGTGTGTACATGTGTGTGTACGTGTGTGTCTGTGTGTATGATTGGAAAGATGGGCGAGAGGTTATACCTTGAGATATAACTTTGTCCACCACTCATCCACCTTTAGCTGGACCCAGAATCCGTAATCCTTTATCTATGTTCACATCCCCTCTGGGTACACACACAACACTCCCAGCCTCTTTGATACATCCACTTCCCAATGCTTACCCACCTCTCTACACCCTGCCTTGTGATCAGACTCCTCTCCTCTTGTGAGGACATGGCATTTACAGTTGCATTCAATGAGCGCTTTTGCATGCTTCACTACGCCTATGGGTAGTAGTTATGCACAGCTCAATGCGCATTCATTATCACCGTGGCATCACGTACTCCTCTCTGCTCTCGCAAGTGACATAAAGGAGGGGAGTGTGTGTGCTCGTTTACAACACACACACACACATACATACACAGTGCTCACATCACCGCCATTCCTGCTCTTACCTCCACCACTACTGACTCCTCTTCTCTGGTGCCAGTAGCCATCAGGGGGTACTTGGGGCGCACATTATTGCGATCCTCGGCAACATGAGCGTCCCGTGCTCGTGCCTGTAGCAAATCAAGTTGTGTATGTGTGTACAGCAATTCATGTGTGTATGGATGTCGAGAGGGTGGTGCGTTTCCAGTTCCTATTGAGAGCTATGAAGCTGGCGTTAGCTTGAGCACTGGCTGAGTAGAAATCCACCTGCACCCAAAGCGTGCAAACTTGATACAATTAGCATTGTAAGCTTCTGCGCAACCATCAAACCCATAAACACAAATACTCTGACAGATCTGCACAAGCCAGAGAGCGTCAATCTGCATGCCAACCAGCAACTGCAAAACATATGGCACCTCAAGCTGTCGCACGCAACTGGACCCAGCACAAATTTCTCTCACACAACTCTGCATGCCAGCATTAACCTGAAAAACCTGAGAGCACGGACCAAACTAAATCAGGAATGTGACACATGAAGCTTGTACACAATCGTAACCCACGACTCCCAGCTCACACACACACACACATTTGCAAGCAGTATCCTCTAAACACACACATACACACCTGCATGAGCCTTGGGACACACACACACAGACACACACACACAAACAGGCAGGCAGACCACACATACACACCTGAGTCTTAAGCCACACACACATACACACACACAAACAAACACACATGCAGACAGACCACACATACACACATACCCACCTGCATGCGTCTTGGGCCACACACACACACAAACACACAGACAAGCAGGACACACATGCACACATACACACGTGCATGAGTCTTGGGCCACACACACACACACACACACACACACACACACACACACACACACACACACACACACATACACACGCACACACACACAAACACACAGGCAGACAGGCCACACATGCACACATACACACGTGCATGAGCCTTGGGCCACACACACAAACACACAGGCAGGCAGGCAGGCCACACGTACACACACACACATAAACACACATACACACCTGCATGAGCCTGAGGCCTGCGAGTGCCAACCGCACCCTAGCCAGCAGTCTAGAGACAGGCAGAGAGGTGGAGTGCTCCAAATCACGGGGGGCTGCTACTGTCACAAATTTGGCGGCCATGTCCTCCGCCTGCTGCAGCACTTTCTCAATCTTTTTGAAGCGGGGCCGCATGTCTTTGTCGGGCTTGGGATCCTCCATCTTTGCAGGAAAGCAGGAGCGTTTGAATTTGTACGTGTGACTGTGTAATTGTGTTTGCATGTTTGTGTGTTTGTGTGTGTGTGTGTGTGTGTGTGTGTGTGTGTGTGTGTGTGTGTGTGTGTGTGTGTGTGTGTGTGTGTGCACGCATGCCTTGTTTAGCTGCTAGAGCGTCCTTGTGTGCAGGAAACTTGTGTGAGTATAATGTGCTTATCAGGGTTCAAACGCTGCCAGTCATGCCTCATGAGGTAGCACAGCTATTTTGAAAGCTGATGCATACCTGGAGGATTGACTGATGCAGCAGGGCCTCAATATGAGGGATGCCCGCCTCTCGTGCTGCTAGGGCAGCCATCACCTGCCGGGTTGTGGTGTGTATATGTGTGTGCGGACGTGTGTTTGTGTGTGTGTGTGTGTGTGTGTGTGCACGCGTGATGGTGTGTACCAGTGCGTATGTTTGTGAGTGTGTGTGTACTTCTATATTTCTGTGCTCTCTGCACCAGCAAACAGCATCTCAAATGTCAGCAGGCGTAAGTTCTGCAGCAACCACGCTCACCTGCCCACACAGGGAGACCGCCTGGTCGTAGTGCTTCTTCCAGTTGAACACGCCGTTAGAGCGCATGGTAAGCATGTCAGTCAGCAGCAGCTGACTTAACTGAAGCTTGAGGGAGGCGGCAGCCAGCATGGCGTCCTTCTCTGCAGCACGGTCGTCTCTGCAGGTACAGGCACAATTTTTTTGGGGGGACAAACAGAGGCGGCAGCATGGCAACTCCTCAGCACCATGGCTATGTGTAAGAGGAATGTATGCATGTGCGCCTATGTGCGAACATGTGCAAGTGTGTGCGCTTGTGTGTGTGTACGTGTGTGTGTGTGTGTACGTGTACGTGTGCGTGTGTACGTGTGTGCGTGTGTATGCCTGTGTCAGTATGTCATTATGTGTGAGTGTGTGCCAGACATCCCCCAGGTGCTGCTTACCGTGCAATGATGGTGAACATCATTACCCCTCCTTGTAGGGCTTCACGTGCGTCTGTGGTGGTGGTGTGGGGTGCGGACAATCGACAGCGTACGTAGGTGGACACCGTGTCTCTCCAGAAATCGTAGTCACCTACATTGTTACGCAAGGGAAGAACCACGTGAGGTTGATGATATGTGGAATTCAAAGAGGGAAACGACACTGGGCTTGGGTACCAAAACTACACAACCGATTCCTGAAACACCCAGATTTGGTCATTCAGAGAGCGCATGTAGCAGATGGTCGTGGATTGCTGTTGACTGAGAATGGAGGAGGCAAAGTAGGGGAAAGTGGAAGGATCAGTGCACCACTTCACAGCTCTTACACTATGCCCAATTGCCTTACCAGTGTGCATTTGCACACAAGTACTCATGTACGCATACATATGCACACCTACACATCCGCACACAGACCTACCTCCAATGCGTTGAGCCTGCTGAATGAGCATGATAGCACCGCTGAAATCATTGGCCCTGGACTGAGCCATAGCCTCCACCAGCAGAGAGCGTGCTTCTGCTTCTGGGTGGTCACTTGCACGTGCAAGGGTGCGTGCACGGTGCAGCAGTCGGCGAGCAGCGGCATAGTGGCCACGTGCTACGAGGTGTTCTGCCTGTGAGTGCAAGGAAAACGACGGTCACTTGCACGTGCCAGGGTGCGTGCACGTTGCAGCAGACAGCAAACAGCGGCAAAGTGGCCACGTGCTACGAGATCTATTTCCTGAAGGACAAAGACACACCACACACGCATTGGGTAAGAATTGCACGTGCAAGGGTGCGTGCGCGGTGCTGCAGTCGGCGAGCAGCAGCATAGTGATTGTGTGCTATGAGGTGTTCTGTCTGTAGGTACAATCTATACAAAGTAGCATGAGAACCAGCTTTGTGTAGCCATGCAATTTGTGAACACGACGCTTGTGTGACACATTAGCTGAAATAAGAAGCTCGGAGCATCCAAGCATCCACCCTCCCTGGCAACCCCCCCCACCCCCGCACACACAAACTTTAGCCGCTCCAAGACACAGATCACAGCCACATTCAAACACAAAACACAGCTGAATCTGAATCTGAGTACAAATTTCAACCACGCCCCTACACAAGCTAAAATTATACCCATGCACAAACACAATGCACAACTGCACCCACCTTGCGCAGCCATACATCGTGCAGTGCCACCGGGCGCAGCAGCAGCAGTGAGCGCACGTGATGCAGCAAGCCACCGCTGGCGATTTCGATGGGCTGAGAGGCTGCCGTGCCACTGTGTATTGAGTGTATATGTGTTTGTATTGCATCTTGCACACGTGTGTGTTGTCTAATTGCGTGCACAAATGGAACAGCACGTTTCTGCTCAGCGCCGAGCCAATCTAGTGCATTTACACATGGACACACAAACTGCTCATGAATCCTCTCTTTGCCACTGTCAGTCTACACTTGTTGCACGCTTTCTGCGCTGCTCACACCATGTACAAGCTCACACCATGTACAAGCACATACCATGTACAAGCTCACACACACATACCATGCACAAGCACATACCATGTACAAGCTCACACCATGTACAAGCTCACACCATGCACAAGCACACACACACACACACTCAGTCTGCGCTGCTCACACCATGTACAAGCACACACACACTCGTGCTTCCCTCACCTGCCGCCTCCAACACCGGTGGAAGCTCCAAACACGCCTGCCGTGCCGGTGGCATTGCTTGCTATGGCACCTCCAGCAGCCATGTCTGATGCGGCATCCAGGAGCCACTGGGGGGTATTGTTGCTGTCTGAGGCCTGGATATGTGTTTGCATACGTGCAAGCGTGAGTTTGGGTGTAGAGGGGGGGGGGCTTTGTGTGTGTTTGGTGCAATTGATAGATGGACTCAGAACACTTTCAGCTGCCATGTCTACTGCAGTACCAGAGCGATCACTGGGGGGTGTTGCCGGCGTTGGAAGCATGCAGAAATGAGCTGTGCATGTTTTCTTGTGTGTGTCATGCGTGTAATGTGTGTGCGCATGTGTGTGCATGTGTGTGCCTGTGTGCTGGAAGGAAGGTGCTGCAAAGCGCGCATGGCTGGGAAGAAGGCACACGGGAGCCGCGCTTTATTGCTGCTTGGACGTGGGAGTCTGGTCACAGTTGGGTAGAGGCTGCATGGAGGCTGCGTGGACGTGGGAGTCTGGTCACAGTTGGGTATCCACAGTTAAGTGGTCACGGTTGGGTAGATGCTGCTTGGACGTGAGAGTCTGGTCACAGTTGGGTATCCATAGAGACAGAACACTTTGCAATAAGATCACGCGTGCGTTGGGGCGGAGGTGTGTGACACCTTCCTGCTCAGCTCAGCACAGCGCACCAAACCGGGAGCTGAGAACGACCGTGTGCTACCTGGCCCTGCCAAAAGATGGAGCAGACTCTTGAAATGGAGGCTGAACAGGTCTAACTCTATTGTAGATTTGAGAACCCCTCTTCCTTTGTAACAATCCTGCCGCCAAGCCACTCACTGCGCTCAAGCGTCCTCCTTGCAGAAATGAATGGACAGCGCCTGATCCGAGGTTCTGTCCCCCTGAGTTTAGCATATCTCCGCCCGCTATGGACAGGGAGTCCCGCTGCTTGCTGCCCAGCATGCCTTTGCGCTTCGTTTTGGTGGAGAGGGAGCCACTGCGTGTTGTGTGGTACGCACGGGTATTATTTGACTTGCAGAAATCAATGTGTTGTTAGGTAATGTGAGTGTGTGTACGTGAGGGGGACATGGTGTGTCATTTGAATACACGTGTATATCACAAATGTCTGTGTCATTGATGTGCAGATTAATATCACATATATTTGTGTGTCTTTTGTGTACATGCTTATATCGCATATGTCTGTGTGTCATTTGTGTATACACGTTTTACATTGCATATGTCTATGTGCATGTGTGTGAGCATGTTAGCAAGCATGGAAGCCTGTTTGCGTATTGCCTTTGGACATTTGCAAGTGTTGATGCGCTGTGCTTACCCTGCTGGTAATGGAGGGTTGAACATGCTTTGCAAGCGTGACACAGGGTTTGTCTTACCTGCTGATGAAAGAGAGGCGACCGATACTTTGCAAGCGTGAGACAGAGTGGCCGCCCTTGGCGTAGCGGAGAGCCACTTGAGAGACTAGTGCCTATACATGGGAGGGAGGGAGGGAGGGAGGCAGGAGCTTTGTTGTCAGATGGCTGTAGAAGGGGATGCAGGGCGACTACAGCGTTGCTGAAAGATGGATATAAAAGTGATTGCAGAACAATTACAACGTCAGATAGGCAATTATGACACGAATCGGTTTTACGGGTTGGCCGCCTCCCTGACAGAGTGTCACAATTTGGGACGCTTCAGGCTTGAGACTGTGTGTAGAGAGGGGGAAAGATAATGTACGGTGTAAATGGGTGTGTTTATAAGCCTAACTCATATGCAGACAGAGTGGGGCGCCGTGAGGATCCCTTTATAGATGGAGTGGGCCACCTGGGGGAGAAGGACAGCTGGAGAAGCTGAAGTCTAAATTAAGTTATGACAATGCTCTACTTCAGTGACAATAATATTTAGGTTCCAGCTAGGCTGCACACTTCTTGTCCTCCTGACCAAGCTTGCCTGTGAACAAGTATTAAAAAGCTACGCAAATGCCCCACACTAACCAGCTCCCTATTGACCCGTCCACTGTTTCAATCGGCAGGCTGTGCAACACATGTGCTGGCACTGCTACAATAAGTGTGTGGCAACTAAAAGCTTGCTGAGGCGCCTTGGCCACCTGCAAGGGTGAGCACGAACATTCCGTACACCACTCGCATCCCTTCCTTCTAGGTTTGAACAAAGAACAGAAGCATCACAAGGCCCACCTGCAGCCCTGAAATCTCTGCGGCTTCTGTGTTCTCCTCAAGCGTGGGTTCCCAGTAGGGTCCCAGGGAGAGCTCTAGGATGCTTGCCTCTGCACTCAGGCTCATGGCATCCATGACCTCACACAGGCCAAGGGTGGCCACTTGGTGCATACCCTGAATGGTGTGTGTGCGTGTGTGTGTGTGTGTGTGTGTGTGTGCGTGTGTGGGTTTGTGTGTGTGTGTGTGTGCGTGTGTGTGTGTGTGCGTGTGTGGGTTTGTGTGTGTGTGCGTGTGTGGGTTTGTGTGTGTGTGCGTGTGTGTATGTGTGTGTGTGTGTGTGTGTGTGTGTGTGTGTGTGAATGGTGGTCAGAAAAGGGGGCGCTCGTTAAGAAGTAATCAAGGCTCATGGTGATCCTTGGACACGCTGACAGAAACACCCACAAGCGCACTCATTTTTACGTAGACATACACGCACACGTGTGTGCGCACACACACCACATAGAAACACACGCAAATAGGCCAAGAATTACCACATGTCGCACGCCATGAGAAGTGCACAGTTTATAATAAAGAATAAAGAGGATGGAGAAGAAAAAAGAGGCATGCCAGCTTTTGATGGTGGGGCATAAACACGTGGTTTTCACGCCACCCACTCAGACCAAGGTTGGTTAGGAGATTGGAGCACTAAAAATCAGCTATAAAGAAACCGGTACGGCTCAATGGGAGGGCGCAGCATGCTTCTTTTTCCTCACATATACTTCAATTGCCTTCCTAACACCCCTCTGTGTATACAAACAAGCAATCAAGTGACCGCATTTGATCCACATGCATTTGAATAGGGAGTAAAAAAAGGAGCCTTCGTTATGTCTAGTTCTTCTCTGGAACACCTCGACCTGTTTAAGTACCGTAGCGTTAGGAGTTTAGAGTTTAGTGATTGCCATTCACTGCCCCTTGCACACACCTCGCTCCGTAGCGCCAGCTTTGCCACGAGGCGCTGTAGTTGGTACAGGGGGAGGACGTGCACATCAAAGCCTCTGCAAACAGTATGAAGGAGTTCGTCGCAGTGCCTTCGATTAAGACACATTGTATAGCTTTGCATTTCATAGCTTGGCTTCTTACCCAGTGGCAAAGGAAGCCGTCACAGCGCCTTTGATCAAGACAAACACAACAACATGACACAACAGAGCATTTCCACACAGTGTCTGTGCTTCAGTGCAACAGCAAAGCACAGAGGTCATAGGCAAGGGGGTTGCACGCACAGCTGCCAGAGGCAAATAGCCTGCGGGTATCTTGAAGTCATGATGCAGCGACGTTTGTCTGTACCTGTTCAGATACTCCGGCAATTTTGAGGGCCTCTCTGGACTATCAGCTCCCTCATTTGGTCCATGTTTAATAATAGAGCAGGCTGACCTCAGTCCATCCCAGTGCCCCCACTGCCTCCGATCATCACGTTTTATAAAATCATCCTATCCTCCTAATATCATCCTACCCTTTAAACTCTACTTGACATAAATCCCTTTCCCTTTGCACTCTGCTTTGCGTTCAAGTTCAATGGAGTAAAGAAAGGATAGAAAGAGTGTTGGTGGCTGAACCAGTGACCCAAATCCACATCAGGTCAATTCTAATGATATTGGCTCAAACAAAACCCCCCTTAAGCGAGTCTTCCCAAATTAAGGGATTGAAGCTCCACAAACACCACTTTGAGCTCACCTCCTGCGCAGATCACGAATGAGCAGATCCAGTGCCGCCACAGTGACCTCTGCTTCCGGCAGTGTGTGCTGGGAGAGTGCGAGCACACTGCTGTCTGCTGCAAGACGGTCGATGATCTCAGGTGTATAAGGATAGCTGCAAAATGTAAGGGGCAAGCATGCGTTTAAGGCCGAGGAGGGCAAATCTTCAGCACAACACCCAAGCTACAAAATGACACATTTCAACCCATAACACCACTTCGTCAACTCTGGTTTGTCAGACGTGGCATGTGACGTTTCCCTGCTAGTGTTCAATGATGACATAACATCACAGCCTATGGCGTCCATAACATTGCAAGCCGCGCATGTAACTTTTTGTCAGTCACACGGCTGTGAAATTTCAAAAGTAGATGTCATACACGGGCAGGATTCATGGCCTGAGAGGTTTGTGGCTTGGGGCCAAACCCCAATCTAACCCAACAGCAAGAGCGTAAAGTATCCGCCAGCTCCAAAGACAAATCTGGGTACATCTGTACTTCATACACCTTTCAAACCACACTTCCCAACTCTCATGCAAACACTCACTTGCTTAACAAACTAGTGCTCCATTGCGACATGCACGTGATCATCCTATCATAGACATTCACAGACATACACATAACTGCACAAACAAACCCGAGAATACCTACCGAGCCCATCCCTCCAAAGTATCCGGCAGCGGAGGGTAGCGTAGCTTGTCCGTCCCCTCAGGCTGCTCTTCTGCACCACCGCCCTTACCGCCCTCCTCTCCCACCTCACCCTCTCCTCCACTACCAACAGCAGGGGCCACACCAGCCCCTCCTGATACTGATTCAGGCTGCGGAGCAACAGCAGCAGCAGCACCACCACCGCTGCTTCCAACCTCACTCTCCCCTGTACCTGACACTCTCGCGACTCTGGACCCTGCATCACGGTGTAGAGATGGTTAGCCAAATCACAGCCATGTGGACATGTACTTTGTGTGTGCGGCATTCTTGGCAATGAGGACATGTACTCTGTATACGCCAATTCTTGGCAAGAGTTACAAGGCAATGCAAGGCAATGCTCTTGAGTCTGACAAAAGTTGACAACGAGTTGTAAAATGAAAAAAGCTGTGCCATTGGGAGATGTCTCGCTCGCATTTGCTATGGATTTCTTTGGTTTGCAGACTGGAGCACAAACTTTTCTGACCACAACTACAGACATATTCCTTGCAGTTTGTTACGACCTCTATCCTGACATAAAGAGACTTTCTGACATGTAAAGAGACTTGCGTGCCTGCTTACCAGCATCAGCTTCAGCGCCTGTATTCCCTGCCCCTTCCACTGGAGCACTACCACCAGGAGCAGCAAGGGCAGCTTCGGTGGGCGGGGCGGGGGGGGTTTCAGGAGCTTTGAAGGAGGATGTTTTAGGCACGTGGTGGGCTGCAATGATGGCGGAGGTCAGCATACGCACCTACAGTAGTTTTTGTTTGTAATGATACTCATGAAGGGAAATGTTGATGGCACGAGGATTAAAAAGTCTTGGTTTGTTACGGTAAAGAAGTGAAGGGGAATTGTGTTGGTACAAATTTTAGTGAGTCTTGGTTTGAAACGATACAAATGTGAAGGAAACATGACGTACGGGGTGATTGTGTTGTGTTGCCACTGTGTTGTAAACGAGGAATTTTGCCTTGTATGAGCTCGAAGCCACTGATTTAAAAGGGTGCTGGTAAGAAAAATGCACAAGCATGCTGCGTTGCCCATCATTTAAGCATCAACGTGACTACCAGGAAAAAAAGGCAAGCTGCAGTCCCCCCAGAAGTATAATCAGGTGCTGGCGCCAACCATTAAGCACATGTAGTTTGTGATGAGTGCAATCGTGAAAGGAGCTCGTCCATTTGTTGCCAAAACACCCAACCACATAGTATGCTTGCAGGACTTTTGATCACTCTCTGCTGGTTGCCTGTTGTGAGACACATTAAATAACTGCAGGCTCCAAGCTGCTCACCGCATAATGGTGTGCAGTCAGCATGTAGTCTGTGTGCTCGTCAGCAGAGTTGGCCACCTGCATTCAAGGCAGAACAGAATCTAAGATATGCTGAACAATGCTTCAGAAAAACATCAAAAACTACACATAGATGCCCAATGTGTGACCCGGGTATATTCACTTGACTCCTTGCTTGCATGTGAGCCTAAACTTTAGGAACAGGAAATTCAGCTTGTGTGGTGGCCAGCAATAGTGCTGATTGCTCCAGGTCCTTCTCACAACTTGTGCACAAACAGGATCAGACATCGCACCTGTGACAGCATCACCCAGATGCGCATCAGCCGGTCCAGCAAAGGGGCGGTTAGCTTGGCGGGGGGAGTGTTGGGGTCTAAACTGGCTTCCTCAATCGACTTCCCGAGGCGCTTCTTCTTTTTCTGTAAGCATGGAGAGGCACATACGTAAGATCGTTTCTCCAAGTGCGATGAATTACACGCACACACGTGCACTGGGGCAGGAAGCAATCAGCGGTGCAATACTTTTCTCCACCACACATCACGCATCCAATATAATTGTTTTGCAACTCAGATGCGGTTGCCGTATGATAAACTCAGCTTCAGTGTTATGTCAGGCGCCTCAGAGGGTGCGTGAGACCAAGCATAGTTTTTCTTCCAAGGCTCAAGACGAATCCCTGCCTATGAGTGCCACCTAAGAGTGCCACATAATCAATCTAAGATCAGAGAGTTCCACCATACGTCACCTTCTTTTTCTTGTCTTTGTCGTCAGGCATGGCCTTGTCCTCCTTTTTGTTCTCCTCCTCTTCCTCATCCTCTGCAATATGACACACAGACAAGACACATTTCTGATGTCACACTACAGCAGTGGTCCGTACATACAACAACTTCCCAGCAAGGTGAGGTGAGGTGTGCAGCATCAAGCTGCATGAGATTAGCATGATAATTGTCTTCAGGCTTGTAAGGAATTCAGAACCAAAAACGGGCTCACATTTAAATTGAACACGAATCTATTGCATCATTGCACGTGTTTGACATTGAAGAGCACATGCTCACCTTCACCGACATCAAACTCCAAGAGCGCGTCAGCTGCAGACAGCAGCACATCCTCTGCTGTGTCGCCGTCATTCTGGCCACTGCTGATCAGCCATTCGGCATACTCTGTCAGGTAGTCCGCCTGCGTGTTGCATATACAGGTGGCCGGTGGCAGAGAGTAACAGTGAAATCACACAGGAGAGCAACAATGCAGGAAGGATGGCAGTGTACGGCGAGTGGCAGTGAGCATGTGTGATTCACACAGCTCAGTGAGTGGTGTGTGTATGTGTGTGTGTGTGTTTGAGCATGTGTGTGTTTGTGCGTGTATGCATATGTGTATGTCTGGTGGGGTGCGTGTGAAGTGAGTGGCAGCGCATTGCATGTAAGGCTGGCCAGAAGAGTGTATACTTGATATTTGTGTAAAGACAGAACAGTTTCAGTAGCATTCACTGAACAGATGTGATTCTTGGTGTTACCTATAATTCTCCGCCATGAATTGTTGCGGGCACCTAAGTCCTCCCCTGCGCCACGCAACACTTACTTTGTTCCAAGGCTGGTTCGCCACAGCCTTGAAGGACTGCTGTAGAGATTGCACTTGGTCGTAGCGTGCAGCACTGTGGTGGCTGAGCACCGCCCAAGTGTGGCCCTGTTTGTGTGGATAAGTTGTTGGCCTGTCTGTAAGCATCCACACGCTACTTAATGTGCTCAGGCTGACAAAGGAGTGTGTGCATATATGTGTGTATGTGTGTGTATGTGCATGTATGTGTGTGTATGTGTGTGTGTGAGTGTGCTCGAGCGTACTTGCATTGTTGTACAAGGATGTGTACGTAAGGGAATACTTGTGAGAACCCCGTACCTAAGCAGTGCAGTCACATTTGTATTGGAACGAATACAGCATCCACACGTGTGTTAGTATGCGCAGGCTGGAAAAAGGCTGCTTGACCGAATCTCAGGTGCACTATTGCAAACTGGCAATGCGCATAGCAAAAGCCTTTGGAGCGCTAATATTGGCATTGGATTCTGACTCTGACTACAATGAATTCATTGCGCAGCTCACCTGATACTCTGGGGATGTCCCAATACCACCTGATATTCTGGGATATACCACCTGATATACCACCTGATATACCACCTGATACCCTGGGATGTACTAATAAAACGCGCAGCTCACCTGATACTCTGGGATGTACTCCTTCACCTTGGACATCTCTGTGAGTGCTGTCCGCCCTGACTGCAGGTGAACGTGCCCACAATGTGCACATGTTAAGCATAATTCTTATTTTCAGATGGTCGACAGGTCTCCCAGAAAGCAAACCTGTACCTGCCTGTGTCAGCAGGACCTTTTCTGGCCAAACAAAAAGACTTAGCAGCAAGAAGCACATGCAAACCTTAAAACACCAGCAAGGCATCCGGCAGCTCGCAGTAAAAGCAAGTAAAAACCTTGCATGCAAGGCATGTTCCGGCCAAAAGGTGCAGCACAGCATGAGATCACACACGTGTACCTGGCCATGCTACAAGCTTAGCGTAGGCATACAGACGCGCACCCACATTTATACCTACACCAGCACCCAGGCCCTCGTCACTCACTTCACCCACCCTTTCCCACACCTACATTTATATCCTTCAGATCCACACCCACGCACCTGAGCCAGGCAGTAGGCTTTCCAGGTCAGCAGGGGCCGGTGCAGAGAGCGGTTGGGGATGCACCGCATGGCTTCGTCTACAGATGTCAAGGCTTCGCCCCACATGCGTCCAGATGCCAAGGCCTCAAGCAGCACAACGTTGAGATGCACCTGTGAGCAATGAATTGATGGGTGGGTGAAGTCACGAGGGCGTTATATGCAGGCACGCCAAAAGCTTCTTGCATACAATAACAGACCGGAGGAGTTGAGGAGCAACACTGACTTGCGTGCATGCACAAGCCTGAAAAATGCTGGAGGGCTGGCTGACTGAGTTCACAGGACTACATGGTTTTGTGTTGTGGAGTTTGTAGTAGAGGGATTTACGCATAGATGTATATGCAGACACGCACATCCATCCATCCATCCATCCATCCATCCATCCATCCATCCATCCATCCATCCATCCATCCACTCCATCCATCCACACATACATACATACATACGCACAGATACACATGTGCAATGCACAAACCTGGAACTGCCGATCTGCTGCACCCAGCATGTTCAAATTGCTTGTGATGATTCCAAGAGGCCGGATAATGGCCACACGCAGCAGAGGCTTCCGCAGGAAAGGCTTGGCTGCTGCCCAAGCAAGACGTGCCACATGCTCCACCACATCAGCTGTGTGCATGTGTGTGTATGTGTATACGTGTATGTATGTGTGTGTATTTGTATATGTATGTATGTATGCTTTCAGCTGTATGTGTCATCTTTGACATAGTTTAAGCATTTGTCATCGTGTTTCTAGCAGTATATATGTATCCTCAAGGTAAAGAGGGTTTAGCGGATGACTTAATTTGGGCAAGCCACGCAATTACCGCGCCAGCTACGTGCAGTATCTGCATGTCATCCCTTTTAACCATAAATGTATGCACGCTATTTGCGTCCACGTTTGGTAAAGTCTGCAGGCAGTGCGGTTGAGCCACTAGGTGCATGCAAACTGACAAGGCATTTACTACAGTTCCTAGCAAGACCGCTTCCCATGTCTGCTTAATGACGAGAAGATTGGAAATTCCTCATAACAATGACGGACTCTGCACGGTTGACGTGAGGACGAAAGGATCGGCAAACTAAACTGCTCACCTTTCCTCACAAAGCAGGCAAAACGCGACGCCACTACAAAGTTGTCGAGCGCAGTCCGTCTAAGGTTAAGCTGCGTGACATCACTCTGGGCACGTGGTCGCACCTGTGTTTGAACAAGCATGTGCATGCAGATGCATGTGGCGTGCAGACGAGCAAGGGCACACAGTAAGGTGAAACTCTGAACAGGTTGTACGCAATGTCCAAAGGGAGAGGTAAAACATACAGAGTCTATCTGACTTTTATAACCAGCACAGATTTAACCAGTCTTGTTCATTCCACTTGCTGCCCATGGACCTCACATTTAACAATCTTATCATGATGCTTGAACGCCTACGTCCAAACACAAACACACAGACACATGAACATACACAACACACGCACAGCACACTGACAAGTGCAAACACACTCACCAGTGCCATGATGGCCCTGCCTGCAATAGACTCTGACACTGACAGCCAGAACCAGCCATTGGGATCAATCTCAGGCACGTCGGCAGGGTTCTCAACTTCATCCGTCTCCAATCCAAGAGGCATGATCTGTGGGGAGCACAGCCAAGGATACGGGTGGGTGCTCAAGCAAATTGGCACGCACCTGCCTATCTGCTTTCTGTTTAAATGATGGAAATGATGGAAAGGATGAAACCACAGGATGGCACAGCCAAACTCGTTAGGAATTATACACATACACATGATACATATATATACATATATATACATATATACATATATA
>Ga0307942_1001577_pt1 | contig 18264 bp, 15 predicted proteins | sample OrgLakmetagen175_FD_201846 | JGI IMG/M metagenome (GOLD analysis project Ga0307942, IMG submission 201846) | Saline water microbial communities from Organic Lake, Antarctica - #175 | ecosystem: Environmental > Aquatic > Non-marine Saline and Alkaline > Saline | place: Antarctica: Organic Lake... | reverse complement strand
CTCTCTCTCTCTCTCTGTGTCTTTCTCTGTCCTTCCCTCTCGAAACAGCATGCAGTGCATATAGGTACTATTTGTCTTTACTTAAGTGCATATTTGAGCGTCCTGTTTTGCAATCCGAAACTTACCGACTTCAAAAACCTTCTCAAAGGCATCAGGTCTTGGTCGTTCGCTCTTCTCTACTGACAGCTTCTTCACTGCACGTGAGCAGAGGAGTGAGGAGTATGTGTGTATGTGTGGTTAATATTTTTTTGTGTATGCGTGTGTGTGTGTGTGTGTGTGTGTGTGTGTGTGTGTGTGCGCGTGTGTGAATGTGTGTACGTGCAACCGTGCTTCCCTCTAATGTGTTTACCACAAGTGTAGGGCTCTCCTTTGTATCATAATGAAGTGACACTTGAAAACTGCATCCCTACGTCATGCTACGTTTATGCATATAGACGTGCCTCAAGAGATATGCGCATTTGCACCAGAAAGAGGTACCAGGATAGGCGCACGGGAAAATCACACTTTATGTGGCACGCGTATGCAACTCCCACCGTTCATGGAGAGTGTTGTGATCTTGGACACGTTTATTGACTGCTGCAAAGCTACCACAAACTCCTGTGGAAACAGGCCTGTTGTCATCCAAAAGCTGCTGTCCTTGCCATCCAGCATTTGCTCAGGAGGGAAGCGCTCATCCACGCTGGTAGCCATGACGATGCTGGCCCCATTCTCCTCTCTGGCAAAGTCTCGCATGACACAGAATATAAGCTTTGTAAGAAGCACTTAGACAGCCATTACACCACCATTAGGTTGGCCATTTAGCCAATGCCTTAAAGGCTTTTTGGTTCAGCTTGTTCGGGCGAGGAAAACTGTATATATTTGCGCGTCCAAATAAGGATAGTTTAAATAAATTTGGTAGGTCAATTATGACAGATGATTTTAGTGCGTCTAAGCACCTGGCGAAGCGTTGAGGGGATGCCAATAAGGCAACACAGGCCCCCCTTTTAACAAATGTATGCACTAGGGTGGTCGCTGGCCGAGCTTGACTCCACTGGTGTCGGGCACGGTAAGTGATGGAACACAACTTGTTTTTAGCCCACCATCGCCCACCATTGTGTGCAGACACACATCTTTTGCATCACATTGCTTGCAATAAAACAGGTTCTACAGAAGCCCAACCTCACCTGGCCTCGGGACAGAGCAGAGAGATAGAGAGGCGCGTGGGTGAATTCTTGTGTGGTCAACTGCTTCCTTCGGCACACAGTGTTTGATGCTCATGGATTAATAGCCAGTCTTATCATATATGATGCTACGGTTAAGGTGTGGTCAAGGGGAAGGGAGTGGACCGTAAAACCCTACTTCCAGTCTCCTTCCATGGATTTTCTCCGTGAATTGCACCCACCCACCCACCCACCCACACCCACACAAACACACACACTCACACTCACACACAGACACAAACACACACATACACTCACACACACACACACACAGGTCCACAGCAAATGTGCACCGCATCTCAGCCTTGCTTCGATCACGAGCTCCGAAGCGAAAGGCAACAAGCCAGTCTAGCAGGTCACTAGTGACTGCTGGGGCCGCTAACAGAGATGCAAGCCAGGACGGCTTAAATGCGGCATCTGCAAAGGTGAAATAATGGGTGCAGTGAACATACGATTCCCCTCCTTCCCCCTATCCAAACAAGCACTCACACACACGCATGCTCACCCACGCAAACACACAGGCAACACACACATACCACATACCCACACACGCAGACACACGCGCACACGCACACACGCGCACACTCACACGTGCATCCGTGTACATACCTGCATGCACACACACGTGCACACACGTGCACACACGTACACACACGCAAACACACACACATACACATGCGTACACACACACAAACACATATACACACACATTCAACTTACTGTGGTGATGCAGGGTGGCGAGGGGCTGGACTCGCTGGGCCCCAACATTACTGAGGGACCACGGAACACTTGGAACCTTGGTACGTCAAGCATCAGCTCACAGTGATGGTAACTCCGTGACAAACGCCTCACTCACTCTTACAGCGAAGAAGGACAACAAGCAAGCTCGCGCACGTGCTCCTCTCCTTGCTTTCAGGAGACGACACCCAGTATTGGCATAAGTTCATCGGTGCGGTCCTTGAGAGGGACTACGCAGTGGGTTACCTCCTGCTGACCCTCCTAGGCCGCGGGACGCTCGTGCTCTCTACTTTGATGACTGTCCTGAACGGAGCGCAGGTGAGTCCAACTGCTGCGCTCTTGTTTGCTTATCTTGGCTGCTCAAACAGAAAACAGGTTGTGGTGAATGGATGGTGTGGTGTCACGCTTTATGACACATGGTCATGCAGCAGCATCGATGGAGATCAGTCATGTTGATCAAATTCTAGGTTTGGCCCGAGCCGTGTACACACAGTGTATGTGTGCAGCATGTTCGGCATGGATACCTCCGAATGTTCGGCATGGAAACTTCCGACCGTACGTCGCATGTTTACGGTTCTGGCCAACCCCTTTTTATGTGGTGTGTGATATCTGTGTGTTTGCGTGTGCGTGTGTGTGTGTGCGTGCGCGTGTGTGCGTGTGTGCATGCTTTATGTCACATAGGGTTGGCCAGAACCATGAATATATACAGTGTATATATGGCATTCTTGGCGGGGAAATCACCAAATATACGGTGTACCTATGTACACATTCCTGCATGTGCGGTTCTGCGGATATACGGTGTATATACACGGTTCTGGCCAACCCTAGAAACGTGGCTACAGAGTCTGCTTTGAGGTGGTGCGCTGTCCTTCCGCTCAGGATGCTTAACCCTCCTTACTAGGGTTTGATGCCATGCAGCGCAGAGCACACTGCCAAACATCCAATAGTCAGTACGAGACGTAAAGATAAAATGTGCACATAGACCTGACCTCATCCAAAACCCTGAACTAACCCTAGCTCCCTATAACCCTAAACACCTCCCCTACAATCACAGGCTGGACCTAAACCGTCGGCCTTCCCGAGCTCTTTCAACACCTCTGCCCAATGGGAGGGTGTGGAGGCCGACCCTGCAGATTACGAAGAGCAGGCAGCACGCAACCGTAGCCGCAGCCCGGAGCAGCAGGAGGCAGCAGCAGCTGCAGCTTCATTGCTGCTGGGTTTGGGCATGCGTCGCTCAGACGTGCTCGAGCTGACAGGGACGCTGGGCACTCCGCCTGCGAGCGAAGGCAATGGCAGCGGCAGTGACGCACAAGCCCAGCAGCAGGGAAAAGCCCCTCCCCCCCCTGGTGGCTTCATGCCCCATCTGGGCGAAGCTGCACGAACAAGACAGGCGATGGCGACAGGCAGCCCGGGCCGACAAAGTGGCAGCCCCACCAAAGGTGCAAGCAGCCCTCGTGCTGATGCTAGCAGCAGCAGTTTGAGCATGGGTGTGGGCGATGAGGTGGGGGTGCGCAGCTCGGTCAAACAGCAGCAAGATCTGCAACTGCCGCAACAACAACAACAACAACAACAACAGCAGCTGCCGCAACCGACACCATCAATGGGGCTGAAAGCCCAGCAGCAGCCGGCGTCCCCTTGGGGGCCTCGTTCACAGAAATGCCAATTCACGAATCTGGGAGCCAGCCAGTACAAGAGCGTGGTAGGCCCCAGCTGGCCTACTGTCCGGCAGGCACCCCAGCAGCAGCCGCAGCAGGTACCCCAGCAGGCGGAGGAGGCCAAGCCTGACGTAGTGGTGCAGCCTCCAGTGCCACATCAATTAGTCGTGCCTTCACCAACGGCAGCGCCTGTGCCGCCGCTTGTGGTGCCGAAGCAGGTGGGTGATGTCTCATGTGGAGTGGCTGGGTTATGAGGGAGTAGAGGTGGTGTAGACGCAGGGTCAGGGGTGGTTTGGGCGATGGACTGCAATTGGTTAGGATGAGGGATCAGGTGTGGTGTCTGTTGTGGAGTGGCCGGGTTATGAGGGAGTAGAGGTGGTGGTGAACGCGCAGGAGTTTTTGGGTGAGGGATTGCAAATGGTTCAGATGAGTAGGGTTGGCCAGAACCATATAATTATACGTATATACGGTGTACATACGATATTTTTGGCAGGGAAATCAGCATACATACGGTCATATACGGTGTGTATATACAGTTCTGGCCAACCCTACAGATGAGGGATCAGTTGTGGTTTGGACAAGCGATTAGGAGTGGGTTAGACAAGGAGAGCTAAGCTCACATGCACGTCTGCACGGATCAGATGTGGTTTGGACAAGGGATTAGGAGTGGGTTAGACAAGGTGAGCTAAGCTCACACGCACGTCTGCACGGATCAGATGTGGTTTGGACAAGGGATAAGGAGTGGATTAGACAAGGAGAGCTAAGCTCATACGCACGTCTGCACTGTCGTGAGAATGCATAATACGCGGGACCTTAGCTTGAGGTAGCATGGCACACATTACGGGGCTGCCCTGATACATACTGCATGACACACGCCCCCCCTCCTGACATGTAAACATGCACACAAACCCACCCACCCACATGCAAACACGCACACGCACACACACACCATTGCTGCACTCACACACGCACTCCTGCTGCAAAGCCCACAGATACCCACATACTCTACCCCCCGCGCAGGCTGCCCCTCTGCCAAGGATCCTGCAACCAGCAATGGCAGGAGCCGTCCCTCTCGGAGGCAGCAGCACGGCAGGGCGCTCACCACGCGCACTTTCACCTGTGGGGGGGGCGCGAGACGCTGACGATGACGTGCCCATGTTCAGTCGTGTCACGGATGATTTTATCACAGGAGGAGGGTCCTTGCCAGTACCTGCAGGCCTGCCAGGCATCAACGTGTTTGGTGGGAGTGGGGATGGGGTGGGAGGAGGGGGAGGGGGGGGCAAGGGGATCGGGGGGGCAGGTGGGGAGGGCTGGTTTGGTGACTGGGACCCACAGGCCATAGTGGATGCCATTTGGAAGTGGCTGCCCACCGCGTTGGCCCTGTCGCTGGCGCTGCCGCCTGCGGCTGTGCAGCAGCTCATCCAGGTGAGGGTCCTGTGTGTGTGTGTGTGTGTGTGTGTGTTTGTGTGTGCATGCGTGTGTGTGTGTGTGCGCACGTGTGTGTAAGTGTGTTTGTATGTGCACATCTCAACTCCCCTTCTCTCGCTCAAATTATAACTTATCCTCCCTCCCTTTCCCCCCTCTTCCTACCCTTATACCAGGGCTTGCTGACGGCCCTGCCCTACCCTTTTTTTGGTGCACCACCCCTCCCGATTTAACCCTGGCTACATGCCACCTCCAATGTCACCAAAACCACACTAAGCACACAACACTGCAATCTCACCCCTCCCTCTTACACATTCCAGGGCTTGCTGACGGCCCTGCGCTTCCGCCTGTCCGGCGCTCCACATCTTCCCAACTACACAGAGTTTGAAGGTCGACAAACAGGGCGAGGAGCCGCCTCAATCCGCGTGCGTAGGCTGCGGGGCAGTTTGGGTGAGCCTTTGGGCTTGCTGCTGCCCTCGCCCACAGATACGGCATATGCTCGGCTGTGCCACGCGCTGGGCGTTGTGGAGCTACCGTACATGGTGTGTGTGTCCACGTGTGTGTGTGTGTGTGTGTGTGTGTGTGTTTGTGCTTGTTAAGGTATATGCATAAGAATTGGCATATGCTCGGCTGTGCCACGCGCTGGGCGTTGTGGAGCTACCGTACATGGTGTGTGTGTTAACGTGTGTGTGTTTGTGCTTGTTAAGGTGTATGCATAAGAATTGGCATATGCTGGTTGTGGAGCTTCCGTACATGGTGTGTATGTCCGCGCATGTGTGTGTGAGTGTGTTTGTGCCTGTTTTTGTGTATGCATAAGAATTGGCATATGCTCAACTGTGCTACGTGCTGGGCGTTGTGGAGCTTCCGTACATGGTGTGTATGTCCGCGCGTGTGTGTGAGTGTGTTTGTGCCTGTTTATGTGTATGCATAAGCAATCCTGAATCCTGCATCCATTGTTGTCAGGCACTTTGCATCTGTACAGAGCCACACACTGAGTCTAGCAATGGATCAACGCCGTTAACTTTCCAATATCGTCTCTGCACACTCCTAACCATTATTACCTCCCTTCCTACGCACAATCATTCATGCATACCCACAGCCTACTTGGCCCCATTCATTATGTGGCTACAACCTTTGGTGCATCCAATTTGTGTTTGTCTGCGCGTGTGATGTCCTTTGTATAGACGTGCGGGCTTGTAATCAGTGATGTGCCAGTCCGCCATATTTCCGTTTTCAGACCGTACATACGTAACCATACCGTACGTGCGGGCTTGTAATACAGTCGCACGCTAGTCTACTTTGGCGCTTAGAAAGTACCCTGCTTACTCTTATGCAGCTCTCTCTCTCTCTCTCTCTCTGTCCCTGTCTCTCATTCTGTCTGTCTGTCTGTCTGTCTGTCTGTCTGTCTGTCTGTCTGTCTGTCTGTCTGTCTGTCTGTCTGTCTGTCTGTCTGTCTGTCTGTCTGTCTGTCTGTCTGTCTGTCTGTCTGTCTGTCTCTCCCTCCCTCTCTCTCTCTCTCTCTCTCTCTCTCTCTCTCTCTCTCTCTCTCTCTCTCTCTTATCAATTCGTCACGTGTACGCCTTTTTTGTCGTGCCTAACTGCAGCCTGCTTGGCCTCCCTTCTGGGGCTGGGGACCTCAGTTGGCTCCCTGGGAGCAGCAGGTACGTGCACGCACAGTCACACACACATGCACATACATGCACATGCACACAAATACTCAGCAAAATTCACACACCCACACACAAATCCACACACTCACAAGTACACAAGCAGAATCACAAACATTCAAGCACACGCACGTGTGCACGTGGGCGCACGCGCATGCATACACACTCACCAACAATATTAGTTTTCCTCCTCCCCAGTCAGTGCACTCAACTTTTTCTGCAACGGTCACAAAACGCAGCAGCGTCTGTCCCAGCTGGACGCCGCCAACAACCCTGCAGCTGCAGAGGGCGTGTGGCAGCTGGTGGCTGGGGTCCTGGCAGGTGCACAGGCACAGGGTTCGGGTCTTTTGTGTAATGCTTCTCTCGGCCACCATTTAGGCCTGCCGTCGACATACTTTGACTCATACTGCCCCCAGCTCATTCGTGTCCGCTATGCCCCTACCTGCTCTGCACTGCTGCTACTGACTCTAATCATGCCCTCAGCTCGTACGTGTTTACTGTTGCCCCTACCTGCTCTGCACTGCTGCTAATGACTCACGTACAGCCCTCAACTCATCCGTGTCTGCCAACCACGCAATCTGCACTCAAGGATGTGGCCGCACACGCACCCACTCGAGCACCTGTACACACAAACCACTTGCTTGCTTGCACTCAGGTGGACAAGAGGCGGAGAGAGTACTTGGCTTGACCCAGCAGCCCACAAGGAGGGAGGTCACAGGTAGCCCTGGTTTGGACCAAGAGCAGGAATACACAATACAGCGGGTGGGACAAGGCAACGGGTCATTGTCGTCAGAAGCAGAGGAGGAGGTTGGGGGCAGCGGCCTGCTGCAGGGAGCGCGCAAGGGGCCGAAGTTGTTGGCGAGCATGGCGCAGCTGTGGCAGGATTGTTACGAGGAGGCTCGGAGCTGGGCACGTGCAAATCCAAAGCCTGCAGGTAAGGGAAATGAGTGGGGTTGGCCCAGACCTTGCGTTTATACGTACATGTACAGTGTGCATACGGTGTTTAATACTTTTAGAGAAAGTACGCGCATGCAGTCACATACGGTGTAAGTATTGTATATACATAGGGTTGGCCAGAACCGTGTATATATAATGTATGTTTGGTGATTTCCCTGAAAGAAATACCGTATTTACACCGTCTATATATGGTTCTGGCCAACCCTAAATATACAGGGTTACGGCCAACATTTGTGATAAGTAGTAAAGCTGGGCCAGATGGTGGTTTTGCCTGACTAGTTGCTGCAAACCCTAGCTGGGCCAGATGGTGGTTTTGCCTGGCTAGTTGCTGCAAACCCTAGCTGGGCCAGATGGTGGTTTTGCCTGACTAGTTGCTGCAAACCCACATCCTGCAAGTGACTGGGTGAGGGTGATGAGCAGGGCTTGGCCAATGGGCATGGCACGTGCAAGCAAACAGGTAGTGATTGTTGAGGGCTGTCCTTGTCGTCGTTGAGAAAGTGAGCACGGGTACACTCCAAACAACTTCAAGAGTCAAGCATGGTGCTGTGAATTGTTGTTATGCTGGGGGTGGTCATTGCAGGCTCATGCACTCCTAGTGAGTGCTCAAAGGTTAACAATATGTATGGCTATTATGGCTATCATTATATCATTATATATTATTATTATCGTACAATTGCCCTTCCATGTACAATTGTACGATCCAAATCCTGTCCGTGCACAACCACTTGCCCGTCAGTTCTTGCTTGCCAAGCACGCAATTATGACGCAACAACACCTGTCAACAATCGTGCTGTTTATGGATAACGTGGCACCTGCTCATGCAAGCTACCATAGCAGCCTTGCTCGCAATCGTGCAAAACACAGACAGTACCTGTCAAACTTCCTTTTCTCAATTCACATTTCCAAACCTTTTCTAACCGCACGCAGCTGGCACAGAGACCGGCTTGGGAGATATTCAGCCGATCAGCGCACGCACCCCCGAGCAGCATGCCCGCTCAGTCTCTGCTGCTGGGGAAGAATCCCTGGTGTGTTGTGTGTTTGATTCAGGGTCTGACTGCCTCAAACACGCGCGATTTGTTAATCTTTGTGTGTATACACACCTGTGCGTGTGCACTCCTCGCACTGTATAAGACCATGCAAAGCAAAGCCAGGGGATTTGCCTGTGTACCGTTAATAGGAGTGCCTTTGTTTTGTCGTGCTTGTCTTGAGAGTGGGTTTACTACAAGTAATGCAAAATGCACCCATTGACGCACAAGTACCCACGTACACACCACAATCACACACACGTACACACATACACACCCAAGAGTGTTCCCAGAAGCAATTGCTGCATGCCTTTTCTCCACACGGCATCGCCGCTTGCCCCCCCGTCACGCGCACAGGCCGAAACCTCCCACGTCCGCCGTGGCAGCAAAGGAGGCAACCCCGTGTGGGACAGTGTGGATGAGGGGGCAGCTGCAACAGAAGACACCAGTGGCGACACAGTGAGTGAGCTGTCGCCCCTCCATGTGCGTCGGGGCAGCAAGGGAGGCAACCCTGTGTGGGACAGTGTGGATGAAGGCCCCTACAGGGCCGCCATGGACACACAGAGCTCTGCAAAGGCTGGCGCCGACGATGCCACGGCCGCGACCCCCAGCCCGCGCAAGCCATCTGCGCAGCGACAGACGCTGTCGTCACCTGATAAGCCACAGGTGTGTGGTGTGTGCTGGGCAAGTATGGTGTGCCACATTTTGCGTGACAGCTGCTTGCCATATCTGTACTCAGTTTAGCCGCTTGCAACATCTGTACTTGGAACAGCTGCTTGCCACATCTGAACTTAGAACAGTGCAAGCAATCATAACCCATTCCCCCTCCAGGACGGCCAGGGCCTTTCAAAAGTTCTCCAAATGTTGCTTGCCTCCAACTGTCACCACAGGCAGCAACAGGTGGCGACAGCTGGGCCGACGCGCCCTCGGCTGCACAGCTGGGTGCTGCTGCTGCAGAAGCAATCGCGGCAGAGAGGGAGGACAGGAGGTTGGAAGAGAAGGCTGGAGAGGGAGAAGGAGAACCTAATCTTGGGCAAGAAGCACTTGAGGCGCTGCTGGCGATCTCCAGGTGGGCAGGCTATGTCGCACATATATGCCAGGCTATGTCGCACATATATGCCATAATATGTGTGACATAGCATGGCTCATGCACTCAGATGCTCTCATGAGAAGAGGTGCTGCACCAGTTTCTCGCATGCTCATGCTCACTTGCGTGTGATTTTACAATCTTACATGCGTGAGCAAGAAAGCTGCATCGCAAGTCACTGCTCTGTGTCAGTCGGGACCTGCGCTTGTATCAAACTGTGTATAAACTTACCCAGAAAGCAGCCATCTGTTTCAGAGTGGCTACCCTGTCCTCAGGCTCTCCTGCTTCCTTCCAAATGAGGATACGTGTTCCAGTTTTAATCAATCATTGCGTTGGTAGTCTGGCACATTGTTGTCGCTGCACTGGTTCAGGTGCCGGCTGCTGCATGTGTGTGATGCAGACTTGAGGCAAGAAACTGGGGTTTGTATTAAGAGCACCATTTTGCAGCAAATGTGTTGTGGAGCACATTGACACAACCATCTTGTGAAACTCAATGATTGAACCATCCTGTCAAACACAGCAACCAAACCATCTTGAGAAACTCAATGATTAAACCATCTGTAAAACACAGCAATCAAACCATCTTGTGAAACTCAATGATTAAAGCATCCTGTAAAACACAGCAACCAAACCATCTTGAGAAACTCAATGATTAAAGCATCCTGTAAAACACAGCAACCAAACCATCTTGAGAAACTCAATGATTAAAGCATCCAGTAAAACACAGCAACCAAACCATTTTGAGAAACACACAACTACCAATCCATCTGGACAAACACAATAACCTAGCCACCTTGTGAAACACATTGACCATTAACCAAATCAACGTTCAATATGCACACGCGCATGTTGTACACGCACATGCACACACACACACACGCACCTGCACCCACACCCACACCCCCACACGCCACTTGGAAATGCATGCAGGCATGGCAGGACCCCTCAGGAGGTGGCTGCCAGCTTGGCTGGCTTGGAGGAACGTGCATTGCAGGTAGGTTTGAAACTGCTTGACCGGGCAAAGATTGGCTCAGACTCAGATTATTCTGCGATAGGCGAGTAAGGCATAACCAGTACTAGCCTTTCAGGCAAGGCAAGTATGGTTTCAACCACCAACCACACGCTCCGTGCCAAATCGTTGTCGAGCGCACAGCAGCGGCACCCGACGTGCTTGCTACTGTTTTTGGCTTGGTGGAACAGGTGTCGTGGACAAATAGGCTGTTCAAAGCTTTTCGTCCCGTACCTTTCGAATACTGCCTCAGCTGTCCGCTTCTCAGAAAGTTCCTGCTTTTGCCTGCTTCGTAAAATGGCCTCCAACGTCATCTACCCCCTTTTCTCCTTCTTCGTCCGACGCTTTGTTCACCCACGAACACAACCAACAGCATCACGGCTAGCCTCTTGGACCACACACACACACACACACACACACACACTCACTCACTCGCTCACACACACACACTTATCTTCCTAACGCTCCACTCACCCATGAACACAGCCAACAGCATCACAGCTAGCCTCTTAGACGTCACACACACATACTTATCCTCCTGATTCCCCGCTCCCACACAAACACAGCCCCCAGCAAAAGAGCTCACCCCTTCACCCCTCACACACCCACATCAATTCTGACCCACACCCCATCCACAAGCACAGCCCTCATCAGAAGAGCTCACCCCCTGACCCCTCACACAACCACATTCAATTCCGATCCCCACCCCACGCACAAACACATCCCACAGCATAGCAGTGCAACAGTGCAACAGCATAACCCATAACCTATTATCATCATGACATCATAACAGCTAATCCCCCACACCTGAAACACGTGCTCAATGCTGAGCAGGCCGAGCGCAAATGCAACAGCCTGGCCGCAGCAGGAGCAGGACACGACGCAGAGATGGCACGTGCCTGGAGGCAGATAGCTGCATTGGAGGAGGAGCTCCATCTGCGCAGAGAGCAGCTGGCTGGCTCTGGGGCAGGGCTGGAGATCAAACCGCGGCAGGGACCCTCCGCTGTTGACTTGGAGGTGAGGGCAGATGTTATGAGTAAGACCATGTGCGAGTCCATGTGTGCGGGCCAGACTGGTTCTGGATAAGGGTAGGATTCGGAATTTAAAACCGTGGCAGGTACTCTCTGCTATGGTTTTCGACGGTGAGCGGGGTTTTGTGAGTAAGATAGGAGTGGGTCTGTAGTCAACGGCGGGTGTCGTTTCACAGAAACGACGCTGGAGATCAAATCGTGACTGGTGCTTTTTGTGTGCTCGAAGGTGAGGGACAGTGCGAGGGTCTCACCCATGCACATATGCTGAAAATGTAAACGCCACAGCTGTGCTTGTTCTTTGTGTGCTTCTCATCCCATGTCATTTATGCCTTGCACCAGGTCTCTATTTGGATTGGTGCTGATGCTCAGCTGTGTATTTGCATGCACTCTTTAACTATAAACCCGTCTGCTGCGCAGGAGGTCGATGCATAGCAAAGTGCTTATGACACGCTTTCATGCATTGCTGCGGCTTTTATCGCCTTGTAACGTATGCCCGTCTGTGCTGCGCAGGAGGTCGATGCATGGCAAAGTGCTTATGACACACTTTCATGCATTGCTGCGGCTTTTATCACCTTGTAATGTATGCCCGTCTGTGCTGCGCAGGAGGTTGATGCCTAGCAAAGTGCTTATGACACACTTTCATGCATTGCTGCGGCTTTTATCACCTTGTAACGTATGCCCATCTGTGCTGCGCAGGAGGTCGATGCCTAGCAAAGTGCTTATGACACGCTTTCATGCATTGCTGCGGCTTCTATCACCTTGTAACCTATGCCCATCTGCGCTGCGCAGGAGGCCGATGCGCAGCTGCATGCCGTAAATGCACAGCTGCAGGCACAAGTAGACGCGGCACGCAAGCAGCACGCTGAGGAAATGTGCACAGAGCAAGGGCTGCAGCAGCTGGCCCATGAACTGAGGGACCAGGCCTTATCTCTTATGGAGCAACATGCCAAGGTGAGAATGAAGCGCGTGTGTGTGTGTGTGTGTGTGCGTGTGTGTGTGTGTGTGTGTGCATGTGTGCGTGTGCATGTGTGTGTGCATGTGTGTGTGTGTGCATGTGTGCGTGTGCATGTGTGTGTGCATGTGTGTGTGGATGTGTGTGTGCGTGTGTATAACTAATAAGTAAGCCTTGAGCAGCAGCAGCAGCAGCAGCAGAGAAGGGGCATTTGCCGCTGAGAAGCGCATGATGATGCTGTGAGCTGAGCCTGACACATCTGAGCCTGTTGCTTGGCTGTGCATTCACTCGCACCTCTAATAAACGCTCCTTACTCAAACACTGCTTGTTTGCTGCCCAGCAGAGTGCACACACACACACGCACTCACACATACACACACACAAACAATATCCCCTCAAATCATGCTTGAGAGCTGTGCCAAATATATTGAGCTACAGGTTTTCCCCAGCACTGCCCCTTTGCTCTTTATCCATGCTGTTACCAGTTGGATCTTGGTGTGCTCCAAAACCATGCCACTGGCAACTCTCACACACTCTCATACTTTCACCACACCCGCAGCACTCTGCCAATGCTGAGTCGGCAGCAGAGGCCCAGCTAGCTGCGTCTGCGGCCACCACATCTCTTCTGGCCGACCAAAATAAGGGCCTACGCTCAGCGCTAGCAGAGATGCAGGAGGAGCTCGACAAGGCAGAAGCTGCAGCGCACGCATCTGCCGCAAGTTTTGCCCCGCACGCCCAGCTGGAGGAGACGTCAATGTCGGTGGCTCTTGGGCAGCAACGGCTAGCAGAGCCACGTGCAACAGTGGAAACGGTGGATGTGGGAGTGGGTGAGGGAGTGCGCTTTGCTTCAAAGGGCACTAAGACAGTGGAGGGTAGTGAGGCTGCTGGACAAGAACAGGCTGTAGCAGCAGCTGTCAAGCAGCAGCAGCAGCAGCAGCAGCAGCAGCAGCAGCAGCGGGAGCAGCAGCAGCAGCGGGAGGTGCTTGCTGCTGCAGCAAGGGTTGCTGAGCTGGAGGAGGTGCTGCAGGCGTCCAGCACACAGGTGGCTGTTCAGCAGCAGAGCCTGGACACTGCCCTCGCACAGGCCGAGTCGCAGCAGCTGCAGCTGGCTGCTGCGCAAGCGCAGATAGCTGCACAGCAGTATGAGCTGGAGGCGTCTTACCAGCGCGTTCAATCCTTTGAAGCTGCTGCTCAGACAGTTGCAAGTGCAGGCGGCAGGTCTGATCTGGACCGTGAAGAAACCAAGAGCGACCTGCTGCCCATGCCACCCCTTCCTGCTGATGCAGCTGCAGCTGAAGAGCCAGGAGCATTTGACGCAAGTGTAATGGCAGAGCTAGTGTCAGCTCGTGCTGAGCTGGCGGGCGTACAGGAAGAGCTGTCTGCCACCAGCGCTGCCCTTGCTGAGGCACATGCTCACCTAGCTGCCCAAGGGCAGCGGCAGGACCGTGCCAGCGCACAGGCAGAGCTAGATGCAGCTCGTGCTGAGCTTGCAGGCATGCGAGCAGAGCTGGCTGCTACAAACATTGCTGCCCCGGCCGAGGTGCACGCAGCCCAAGGTCAGCAGCAGGCGCACGTTGGTATCCAGGCAGAGCTTGATGCAGCTCGCGGTGGGCTGGTGAGCAAACAGGCAGAACTGGCGGCTTGCGCGCTTGAGCTGCAAGAGGGTATGGCAGCCCTGCACGCTGCAGACATACACGGGCAGCATCCCTCGAGCGCTGCTCTGTTTACTGCTGGGGATTGCCTCAGCGCTGCCCGTGCCACGCATGCTAGGCAGGCGCGATTGGAGCAGCAAGGCACCGAGCAGGAACGAGAGGCAGCACAGGTGTGTGTGTGTGTGTGTTACAAGCAGAGGTGTGGGACATGTAGAATTGAACGAATCGCACAGCCCTAGCAAAGGAAAAAACTCGCGCTAAAACCCAACTGTGCTGGAATCCATAGACTCAGCCTTATGCTTATATGACTAGGGTCGGCCAGAACCGTGCGTATGCACACTATATGACCGTATATTTGGCGATTCCCCTGCCAAAAATACCGGATTTACACCGTATATATATGGTTCTGGCCAACTTTTTATGACGCTCACACATTGGAGAGCGCTGTAACATGGCTGCCTCATTTACACTGCCCTCTCAAGGCCTGCATATACAACTGCTGCCACGCGCTCCTGCTCCTGTAATTACTGTGATTGTGTCAATATCAAGGCGTACCGTACGCCTTGACACGGTACGCGTAGGGTTGGCCAGAACTATATATATACGGTGTATGTACGGTATTTTTGGCAGGGAAAGTCACCAAATATACGGTCATGTACGGTGCATATATACACGGTTCTGGCCAACCTTAGGTACGCGCCATGACCTCCAGACAGACACAGTAACGATGATGCGCCGTGACATGACACGCAATGTAGCACACACCATATAGGACACACCATATAGGACACACCATGTAGCACACACCATATAGGACACACCATGTAGGATGGTGCTTGTGTACGGCACACCATGTAGCACACACCATAAAGGACACACCATGACACGATGACATGATGACACGATGACATGTTGACACGATGACACGATGACACGATGACATGATGACATGATGACGCGCCATGATATCCAGACAGACAGACAGCATCTCTTGACCTTTCCTCTTGCTCCTTTGCACAGGTGGCAGAGCAGCTGGCCCAGCTGAGGGCGTGCAACGAGCAGCAGACAGTGCAGCTCGACCAAGCTCGTGCTGAGCTAGCAGCCCAACAGGAGCAGGAGCAGCAGCAGCAGACAGTGCAGCTTGACCAAGCTTGTGCTGGGCCAGCAGCCCAACAGGAGCAGGAGCAGCAGCAGCAGCAGCAGCATCCAGCAGACCCTGTGCTTGCTCTCTCCTCCTCACCTGCCACTACCACAACCACCACTGCCTCAGCCGCCGCCGCCTCCTCCTCATCCTCATCGCCACCAGCAGTGACTTCAGAGGCACTGTCACTGCTCGCAACCACGCTCAGGTCTGCTGCACCCGCGGCTGCAGCCGCATTGATGTCCAGGATGCAGCCAGCCCAAGCTGCACCAGCAACAGCAACAGCGTCACTCCCTATGTCTTCTCCGCTGTCCTCCCTGCTGGCGGACACACTCACAGCTGCTGCCCCTGCCTCAGCAAATTCGATGCTCAGCAGGGGCTTTGCCTGCGCCAGCGGCAGTCGTAGTGCCAGCAGCAGCATGGCTGCAGAGCTCGCTGTGGCACAGACACAACTGGAAGCGGCCAACACAGCTTGCGCAGAGCAGAGCAGGGCCCTGGAGATGCTCAGGTAAGGCATTGGGTTTGGGTTAGAAGTGTCTCTAGTCATATGGGATGCTGAGCTGCAGTGGTCTTTTCACGCAGGAGTTCTGTTTAATGTGCGTCCTCAGTAGGTGTGTTCAGCTCACAGCCTCGGGAATGCCAGTAACTGATCAGGGAATGCAAGATGTTAAAAGCTCTGGTATTCGATCCTTATGTCCCAAACAGCATTGTTCCTTGCGTGCATTTGCACAGGGCGGAGGGTGCTGCAAGGAACAGAGTCAGTAGCAAGGAAGTGGAAGGTGCCCGTACACAGGAGCTTGCGGCAGCCATAGCACACACAGATGCACTGCAGCTGCAGCTGCAAGCAGCTCAGCAGCAGCTGCAAGAGCAGCAAGCAGCAGCTGAGCACGCGATCGCAAGCACAGATGCACTGCAGCTGCAGCTGAAAGAGGCGAAGCAGCAGCTGCGAGAGCAGCAAGCAGCAGCTGAGCACGCGCGAGCAAGCTCTGATGCGCTGCAGCTGCAGCTGCAAGAGCAGCAAGCAGCAGCTGAGCACGCGCGAGCAAGCTCTGATGCGCTGCAGCTGCAGCTGAAGGAGCAGCAAGCAGCAGCTGAACACGCGCGAGAAAGCACAGATGCACTGCAGCTGCAGCTGCAAGCAGCTCAGCAGCAGCTGCAAGAGCAGCAAGCAGCAGCTGAACACGCGCGTGCAAGCTTTGATGCGCTGCAGCTGCAGCTGCAAGAGCAGCAGGCAGCAGCTGAACACGCGCTTGCAAGCTCTGATGCGCTGCAGCTGCAGCTGCACGCAGCACAGAAGCAGGAGCTGCAAGGAGCTGCTGGCACACGCAGTGCAGAGCTGCAGCAACAGATACAAGAGCAGCAAGCGGTGGCTGAGCTCGCGAATGCCCGCGTGGGGGAGCTGCAGCAGCAGCTGCAAGTGGTACAGCAGGAGCTACAAGGGCAGCAAGCAGCTGCAGAGCAGGCACGTACACAGCTGGCAGGTGTGAGTGCCAGCAATGAGGCTGTGCAAGAAGAACTCCGAGAGGAGCTGGCAGAAGCATGTGCACAGACAGAGGAGCTGCAGCAAGCGCTGGCAGCAGCAGTTGCTTTGCAGCAAGAGCACCAGGAGGCGGTGGTGGAGGCACAGTCACAGTGCGCCACTGTGCAATGCAGCTTGGAAGAAAGCAAAGTGCATGCTGCAGGGTTGCTTGCTCAGCTGAAGGGGCAGCTGCTGGCACAGGAGGAAGTGGCAGCAGCAGCAGCCCAAGGCTCTGAGCAGAAAGTCTTTTCCCTCCAACAGCAGCTGCAAGCACAGCAGGAGGAGGCGGCCACAGCTTCGCAGCAATCAGAGCTGCAGGCCAGCCTCCTTCAACAGCAGCTGCACACGGTGCAAGAGGAGGCAGCAGCAGCAGCACATGCTGCTGAACAGCAGGCCAGCACCCTTCAACAGCAGCTGCAAGCACAGCAGGAGGAGGCTGCCACAGCTTTGCAGCAGGCAGATCAGCAGGCCAGCACCCTTCAAGAACAGCTGCACACGGTGCAAGAGGAGGCAGCAGCAGCAGCACATGCTGCTGAACAGCAGGCCAGCACCCTTCAACAACAGCTGCAAGCACAACAGGAGGAGGCTGCCGCAGCTTTGCAGCAGGCAGAGCAGCAGGCCAGCACCCTTCAACAACAGCTGCACACGGTGCAAGAGGAGGCAGCAGCAGCAGCACATGCTGCTGAACAGCAGGCCAGCACCCTTCAACAGCAGCTGCAAGCACAGCAGGAGGATGCTGCCACAGCTTCGCAGCACGCAGATCAGCAGGCAAGCACCCTTCAACAGCAGCTGCAAGCACAGCAGGAGGAGGCTGCCACAGCTTTACAACAGGCAGAGCAGCAGGCCAGCACCCTTCAACAGCAGCTGCACACAGTGCAAGAGGAGGCAGCAGCAGCAGCACATGCTGCTGAGCAGCAGATCAGTTCCCTCCAACAGCAGCTGCAAGCACAGCAGGAGGAGGCGGCCACAGCTTCGCAGCAGGCAGATCAGCAGGCCAGCACCCTTCAACAGCAGCTGCAAGCACAGCAGGAGGAGGCTGCCACAGCTTTACAACAGGCAGAGCTGCAGGCCAGCCCCCTCCAACAGCAGCTGCACACAGTGCAAGAGGAGGCAGCAGCAGCAGCACATGCTGCTGAGCAGCAGATCAGTTCCCTCCAACAGCAGCTGCAAGCACAGCAGGAGGAGGCGGCCACAGCTTCGCAGCAGG
>Ga0307942_1001574_pt1 | contig 18281 bp, 15 predicted proteins | sample OrgLakmetagen175_FD_201846 | JGI IMG/M metagenome (GOLD analysis project Ga0307942, IMG submission 201846) | Saline water microbial communities from Organic Lake, Antarctica - #175 | ecosystem: Environmental > Aquatic > Non-marine Saline and Alkaline > Saline | place: Antarctica: Organic Lake... | reverse complement strand
GCCATGAACGTTTCCTTTCCCTTGCCTGCCAGATATAGGACCTGCCGGGGCACACGAAAGGGCCTGTCATGCGCGCAGCACTTTCCGTCATCATCCCGACGCTTGACGCCGCCCCGGTGCTGCCCGCCTGTCTATCGGCGCTGATCGAAGGGCTGGAGGCCGGAATGATCCGCGAAGTGATCGTCAGTGATGGCGGATCATCCGACGCGACACAGGCGATCGCCGATGCGGCCGGCGCGCAGGTCGTGACGGGGCCGCCCTCGCGCGGCGGGCAGTTGCGCCGCGGGGCGCAGGCGGCGCAGGGCGCGTGGCTCTTGGTGTTGCATGCCGACACGGTGCTGCCCGAGGGCTGGACCCGCGCCGCCCGGGCGCAGATGCGGGCCGACGGGCCGGCCGCGTTCCGACTGTCCTTCGATCAGACAGGCGTGATGCCGGCGCTGGTGGCGGGCTGGGCCAATCTGCGCAGCCGGGTGTTCGGCCTGCCTTACGGCGATCAGGGGCTGCTCATTTCGCGCGACATCTACGAGGCGGCGGGTGGCTACGCGGATATCCCGCTGATGGAGGATGTGGCGCTGGCACGCAGCATCAGGGGCCGGATCGCGCTGATGCCGCTGGCGGTCACCACGGGTGCGGATCGCTACGCCCGCGCCGGATGGCTGCGGCGCGGGGCGCGCAATCTGGGAACGCTTGCGCGCTATCTCTGCGGGGCCGATCCCGACCGCCTCGCGGCGCGCTACAAACGGTGAGACGCGCCGCAATCTGGACAAGCGCCGCGGGCTGTGAGACATGCCGCGTCACATCACGAGCCGCCGTCAGGAGACGCCGATGACCACCACCCGCTTCGCCCCGTCGCCCACCGGCCATATCCATGTCGGCAATCTGCGCACGGCGCTGATGAATTACATGATCGCCGCCAAGGCCGGCGGCACCTTCATCCTGCGCATCGACGACACCGACCCCGAGCGGTCGCGCGAGGACTATGTCGACGCGATCAAGCAGGATCTGGAGTGGCTGGGTCTGCATTGGGACCGGGTGGAGCGTCAGTCCGAGCGCCTCGACCGCTATGCCGCCGCCGCCGACAGGCTGCGCGAGATGGGCCGCTTCTACGAGGCGTTCGAGACCCCGACCGAGCTGGACCTCAAGCGCAAAAAGCAGCTCAACATAGGGCGTCCACCCGTCTATGACCGCGCCGCGCTGAAGCTTTCGGATGCCGAAAAGGCGGCCCTGCGCGCCGAACGGGGCCCGGGCGTCTGGCGATTCAGGCTCGATCATCAGCGGATCGAGTGGCGCGACGGCATTCAGGGCGAGGTGTCGATCGATGCCGCCTCGGTCAGTGATCCGGTGCTGATCCGCGGCGACGGGCAGGTTCTTTATACGCTGGCCTCGGTCGTCGATGATGTCGAGATGGGGGTGACACATGTGGTGCGCGGCTCGGACCATGTGACCAACACCGCCACGCAGATTCAGATCATCGAGGCGCTTGGCGGCACGCCGCCCGAGTTTGCGCATCACTCGCTGCTGACCGGCCCGCAAGGCGAGGCGCTGTCGAAACGTCTGGGCACGCTCAGCTTGCGCGATCTGCGCGCGCGCGGGGTGGAGCCGATGGCGCTCTTGTCGCTGATGGCGCGGCTTGGCTCCGCCGATCCGGTGGAACTGCGCAGCGACATGGCCGAGCTGATCGACGGCTTCGACATTGAACGCTTCGGATCCGCGCCGACGAAATTCGACGAGCGTGACCTCTTCCCGCTCAGCGCCCGGATCAATGCCGCGCGCCCTTATCAGGCTGTGGCCGACACCATCGCCGAGATCGGCGTGCCCGACGACCTTGCCCCGCAATTCTGGGAGGTCACGCGCGAGAATATCACCACGCTGGGCGATCTGGAGGCGTGGTGGGGGATGTTCCGCGACGGGGCCGAGCCGCAGATCGACGATGAGGACCGCGCCTTCATCGCCGAGGCGATGGCCCTTCTGCCCGAGGGGCCGCATGACAACGAGACTTGGGGCACATGGACGGCCGAAGTGAAGGCGGCGACCGGGCGCAAGGGCAAGGGCCTTTTCATGCCGCTGCGCAAGGCGCTGACCGGACAGGCGCACGGGCCGGACATGGCAAAGGTGCTGCCGCTCCTGCAGGTGATCAGGGCGCGGGGTTGATCCCTCCGGGCGTCTCGCGCAGGCGCTTGCGTTCGCTGTCCAGCGGCAGGCCTGCGTCGGCGTAGTCGCGCGCGCGGATGCTCATCTCGTGCGCGGCCTCGGCAAGCTCCGCGTCGGGGGCCTCCGATACCCGCCAGAGCGCGTCGCGCAGGCGCAGCGCCACCTCGATCTGCCCCGCGCCGTCGCGCGCCGCCCCGGCAAAGGCGTTCTCGATCATCGCGCGGCGCGAGGTGTCGGGCAGAAAGATCCGGGGAAACGTCGGCACGGTCTCTTTGGGGCCGGCATGCGCCCAGCCCAGAAGCAGTTTTTCCTGACGGCAGATCACCGCGATGGCCGTGCCCGGATCGTTGATGCCCGGCGACAGCGCGCGCGAGGCGGTTTCCGACAGAACCAGAAACCCGTAGGACGCGTCCTGCTCGAAGGTGCGATGCGTGTCGATGGTCAGGCGCTGCGTGATCGCCTTCGTGTCGCCGTCTTTCAGGCCGATGGCATGGCCGATCGTCTGCCCCTCGATCACGTAATCGCCGGGCCGGTAACCGAGATAGACGCGCATCCGATCCGATGTCAGCCGGTCGCTGATGCCCGGCATGTCGATGAATTGCAGATAGCCCGTGCCGGGGGCGGTGATCGGTGTGGCGGCAATCGGCAGCACCGTGTCGCGGGTCATCACGACCCCGCCCAGAGACGGCAGGCGGCGGGTGCGCATCAGACAGTCGCGCGCGGCGGCCTCGGCGGCGTCGAGCGTGGCATCCATGCTGCCCAGATCGCTGAGACGGTGAATCCAGCGCACCAGCATCATCACGACCAGCACCACAACCGCCACGGTGATCCCCAGCACCAGCACGCTCGATCCTTCGGGGTAGACGTTCGACTTGATCAGGATGATCGCGCTCAGCGCATAGACGAAGGCCCCGATGAACACCGCAAGCGCGGTATGCGTCGTGGTGTCGGCCATAAGGATGCGGTGCACGCGCGGCGTGGTCTGCTGTGCGGCCGCATTATGCGCCGTCACCATCACGTTGAGCGAGAAGGTGCTGACCGCCAGCATGCCCGAGGCGAGAATCGTCAGGGTCGGCATGACCGAGTCGGTCGTGAAGCGGTCCTGCAGGACAGCGGGGATCTGATCTTCGAGCAGGATCGCCACGGCGGCGCTGAGGATCGCAAGCACCGCGAAAAGGCTCACGCGCAGCCAGAGCGTGCGACTGACCTCCACAAGGGTCATGGCCCATGTCGAGAGGGTCTGGAACTTCATCTCGGTAATGCCCGTTCACTCATGCCTGCGCCCGAGGTGACGCGGTCGTCCGCGCCTGTCCTGACTGGCCAGATGTCATCCTTGGGCGGTAATGATCGGCGGGTCAAGCCGGGTCAGATGGCTGTCGGTCAGGGCCCGCTCTTCGGCGCTCAGCCGCTGATGGCGCGCATAGCGCGGGGCGGCGCGATCATCCAGAATCGGTGCGTCCCAGCCATGCGTTGTGTCGAAAAACCGACCCACGCCATCCTCGCCGAACTCGCGCAGATAGCCCTGCACGACCACGTCGAGATAGCTCAGCAGGATGGGGCGGGCCGCGTCCGGTGCTCCGTGCCGCCCCTCGGGGATGGTATAGACCGCGATCTCTGGCGCATGCGGCAGGCTGTGACGCACCTGAGCGGCCGCCGGCGCGCGCAGATACGCCGCTTCGCGCTGGTCGAGCGCGGCCCAGTCGGCACCCGGCACCGGCGCGATCAGCCCCTCGATCTCGGCGTCGGCATCGGGGACCACCGTCAGAAAGGCCACGGGCCGCAGATCGGTATGCCGCCACACGCGCCGCCACCCCGCCAGCCGCGCCGTGTGGGCATCCGTGAAATCATGCGTGGCACAGTTCACGAGGCTGCCATAGCCGAAAAAATATGCATCCTGCATGAAGGTTTGCCGCCTTTCCTGATCTCGATCAATGTCGCGCGGCAGTGTCGGCGCAATCCTGTCGATGTTCAAGACAGGGTTTCAAGACAGGGGGATGGCCACGCCATGCGGATCACCAAACGCGCCAATATCGCCATGCGGCTGCTCATGTTCTGTGCGGCCAATGACGGCCATCTGGTGACGAAATCCGAGATCGCCGCGCGCTGCAACATCTCCGAAAGCCATCTGGCGCAGATCATCAACCGTCTGGCATGCTTGGGTTTTCTGCGCACGCAGCGCGACCGCACCGGGGGTGTCACGCTGGCCCGTCCGGCGTCCGAGATCCGCGTGGGCGCGGTGTTTCGCCGGCTGGAAGAGAACACGCCGGTGGCCGAATGCTTTGCCGATGCCGACAATACCTGCCCGCTGACACGCGCCTGCCGGTTGCGTCTGGCGATCGCCGATGCGGTCGAGGCGTTCTATGCGCAGCTTGACGAGGTGACGCTCGATGCCCTCGTATGCGACAACACCGCCCTCTTCTCGATCTTTTCGGTGCCGCCCTGCCCGCAACAGCCTTGAAGACGGCTTTAGACTGGACTAACCTTTAGCCGAACCAGACAGGGAGAACCGGCGCGTGCCGGTGCCGAAGGAGCAACCGCCCCGGAAACTCTCAGGCCACAAGGACCTGCCTGGTCAAGACAACTCTGGAGAGATCCCGCGCGAGATGCGGGACGCCGAAGGGATAGCGATCTCAGGTGAAAGGACAGAGGGGGCATCGCAGCGCGACCCGAGAGGGCGCGCCTTGACGGTGCCGGATGGATCAACGTCGGCTCCGGACCACGAGAACGGGAAAGGATGCGGATGTCGGATCTGCAGATCACACCACTCAACGCGCTGCACCGCGCGCTCGGCGCGAAAATGGTGCCTTTCGCGGGCTACGAGATGCCGGTGCAATATCCCCTCGGGGTGATGAAGGAACATCTGCATTGCCGGGCAAATGCCGGGCTTTTCGATGTCAGCCATATGGGGCAGGTGATCCTGCGCGCCCCCGGTGGCTACGCGCCGGTCGCCGCGGCGATGGAGGGGCTGGTGCCCGTCGACATGCTGGGCCTTGGGATGATGCGGCAACGCTACGGGATGTTCACCGATGAGGCGGGCGGGATCCTCGACGATCTGATGATGGCCAATCGCGGCGATCACATGTTCGTCGTGGTCAACGCCGCCTGCAAGGCCGACGACATCGCGCACATGCGCGCGCATCTCGACGGCGTCGATGTCGAGGAGATCACCGACCGCGCGCTTCTGGCGCTGCAGGGGCCGGCGTCCGAGACCGCGCTTTCGGCGCTGGTGCCGGACGTCGCCGGGATGCGCTTCATGGATGTCGGCATCATCCCGTCGGATTTCGGCGAATTGTGGATCTCGCGCTCGGGCTATACCGGCGAGGACGGGTTCGAGATCTCCGTGACCGAGGATCAGGCAGAGTCTCTGGCCCGCGCGCTGCTCGATCATGGGGATGTGGCGCCCATCGGGCTTGGCGCCCGCGACAGCCTGCGGCTGGAGGCGGGGCTGTGCCTTTACGGGCACGATATCGACACCACCACCACCCCGGTCGAGGCGAGCCTGAACTGGGCGGTCCAGAAGGTGCGCCGCGCGGGCGGCGAGCGTGCCGGCGGCTTTCCCGGGGCGACGCGCATCCTTGATGAGTTGCAGACCGGTGCCGCGCGCGCCCGTGTCGGGCTGCGCCCCGAAGGCCGCGCGCCGATGCGCGAGGGCACGCCGCTTTACGCCGCCGCCGAGGGCGGTGATCCGGTGGGTCATGTCACGTCGGGGGCCTTCGGGCCCACCCTCGGGGCGCCGATGTCGATGGGCTACGTGCCGCGCGACCTCGCCGCGCCGGACACGCAGGTTTTCGGCGAGCTGCGCGGCAAGCGCCAGCCCGTCCGGGTGGCCAAGCTGCCCTTCACCCAAGCCAACTTCAAACGCTGAACGCATATCAGGGAGCACAGGATGAAATTTACCGAAGAACATGAATGGCTGCGCGTCGAGGACGATCAGGTGGTCGTGGGCATCACCGAACATGCCAGCCAGCAACTGGGCGATGTGGTGTTTGTGGAACTGCCCGAGGTCGGCACCAAGGTGACCAAGGATGACGAGGTCGTGGTGATCGAAAGCGTCAAGGCGGCCTCGGATATCCTCGCCCCGATCGATGGCGAGATCACCGAGGTCAACGACACGCTCACCGACGAGCCGGGCCGCGTCAATGACGACCCGATGGGCGATGCGTGGTTCTTCAAGATGACCCCGAGCGAGCCGTCGCAGATGGACGACTACATGGACGAGGCCGCGTACAAGAAATACGTCTCGTGAGACCTTGACCCGGCGGGGGACGCCTCCGGCGGGAGTATTTCGGGCAAGATGAAGCCGGGGACCGGTTTGCGCCGCCCGTGACAGCGACCCGTGACAGCGAAAGGACATCGACATGCCGTTCAAAGCAACAGATTACCTGCCTTACGACTTCGCCAACCGCCGCCATATCGGCCCCTCGCCCGAGGAGATGAGCGACATGTTCAACGTGCTCGGGGTCGCGAGCCTCGAGGCGCTGATCGACGAGACGGTGCCGAAATCGATCCGTCAGGACGAACCGCTCGATTTCGGCAAGCCGATGTCGGAAAGCGAACTCTTGCATCACATGCGCGAGGTCGCCGACAAGAACACCGTGCTGACCTCGCTGATCGGGCAGGGCTATCACGACACGGTGACGCCGCCCGCGATCCAGCGCAACATCCTCGAGAACCCCGCCTGGTATACCGCCTACACGCCGTACCAGCCCGAGATCAGCCAGGGCCGGCTCGAGGCGCTGTTGAACTTCCAGACCATGGTCAGCGATCTCACCGGGCTTGCGGTGGCCAATGCCTCGCTTCTCGACGAGGCGACGGCGGCGGCCGAGGCGATGACCATGGCGCAGCGCGTGGCGAAATCGAAAAAGCGCGCGTTCTTCGTCGACGAGAACTGCCACCCGCAGAACATCGCCGTGATGAAGACCCGCGCCGCCCCACTGGGGATCGAGGTGATCGTCGGCCCGCCAGAGGATATGGACGCCGACGGGGTGTTCGGTGCGATCTTCCAGTATCCCGGCACGCATGGCACCTTGCGCGATTTTTCCGAAGAGATCGCCGCGCTGCATGAGCAGAAGGCGATCGGCATCGTGATCGCCGATCCGCTGGCGCTGACCCTGCTCAAGGAGCCGGGCGCGATGGGGGCCGACATCGCCGTCGGCTCGACGCAGCGTTTCGGCGTGCCGGTGGGCTATGGCGGGCCGCACGCCGCCTATATCGCCACGAAAGATGCCTACAAGAGGTCGCTGCCCGGACGGCTGGTCGGGGTCAGCATCGACAGCCAGGGCAACCGCGCCTACCGTCTCAGCCTGCAGACCCGCGAGCAGCATATCCGCCGCGAGAAGGCCACCAGCAATGTCTGCACCGCGCAGGCGCTTCTGGCCGTCATGGCCTCGATGTACGCGGTGTTTCACGGGCCGAAGGGCCTGAAGGCGATCGCGCAGCGCATCCACCGCAAGACCGTGCGGCTGGCCAAGGGGCTGGAGGCCGCAGGGTTCGATGTGGCCCCCGACGGTGTCTTCGACACGATCACCGTCGATGTGGGTCTGTTGCAGCGCGGCGTGCTGCAGGCCGGCGTGCGCGAGGGGGTGAACCTGCGCCGTGTCGGCGACACCAAGATCGGCATCACGCTGGATGAATGCACCCGTACCGAAACCATCGAGGCGGTCTGGCGCGCCTTCGGCATCGACCAGCAGGATCGCGATTTCACGCCCGAGTACCGCATCCCGGATGCCTTGCAGCGCAGCAGCCCGTATCTGACGCACCCGATCTTTCACATGAACCGGGCCGAGACCGAGATGATGCGCTACATGCGGCGGCTTGCCGATCGCGATCTGGCGCTCGACCGGGCGATGATCCCGCTGGGATCCTGCACGATGAAGCTCAATTCCGCCGCCGAGATGATGCCGATCAGCTGGCCGGAATTCTCGCGTCTGCATCCCTTCGCCCCCGCCGATCAGGCTTTGGGCTACCGCCAGATGATCGACGATCTGTCGTCGAAGCTGTGCGACATCACCGGCTATGCCGCCATTTCCATGCAGCCCAATTCCGGCGCGCAGGGCGAATATGCCGGGCTGCTGAGCATCGCAGCCTGGCACCGCGCCGAAGGGCAGGGGCACCGCCGTGTCTGCCTCATCCCGATGAGCGCGCATGGCACCAACCCGGCCAGCGCGCATATGGTCGGCTGGGACGTGGTGGTGATCAAATCCGCCGCGAACGGCGATATCGACGTCGACGATTTCCGCGCCAAGGCCGAAAAGCACTCCGAAAACCTCGCCGGCTGCATGATCACCTACCCTTCGACCCATGGCGTCTTCGAGGAGACCGTGCGCGAGGTCTGCGACATCACCCACAGCCATGGCGGGCAGGTCTATATCGACGGGGCCAACATGAACGCGATGGTGGGGCTGTCGCGCCCCGGCGATCTGGGCGGCGATGTCAGCCACCTGAACCTGCACAAGACGTTCTGCATCCCGCATGGCGGCGGTGGCCCCGGCATGGGGCCGATCGGCGTCAAGGCGCATCTCGTGCCGCATCTGCCCGGCCATCCCGAAACCGGCGGCACCGAAGGCCCGGTCAGCGCCGCGCCCTACGGTGCGCCGTCGCTGCTGCCGATCTCATGGGCCTATTGCCTGATGATGGGCGGCGCGGGGCTGACGCAGGCGACGCGGGTGGCGATCCTCAACGCCAACTACATCGCCAAGCGGCTGGAGGGGGCGTATGACGTGCTCTACAAGGGCACCGGCGGGCGCATCGCGCATGAATGCATCCTCGACGTGCGCCCCTTCGCCGACAGCGCGGGCGTGACCGTCGACGATATCGCCAAGCGCCTGATGGATTGCGGCTTTCACGCGCCGACGATGAGCTGGCCTGTCGCCGGCACGCTGATGGTCGAGCCGACCGAGTCCGAGACCAAGGCCGAGCTTGACCGCTTCATCGACGCGATGCTGGCGATCCGCGCCGAGATCCGCGACATCGAGGAGGGGCGGATCGATGCGGAAAACAACCCGCTCAAGCATGCGCCGCACACGATGGAGGATCTGGTCAAGGACTGGGACCGGCCCTACAGCCGCGAACAGGGCTGCTTCCCGCCGGGCGCGTTCCGGGTCGACAAGTACTGGCCGCCGGTCAACCGCGTCGACAATGTCTATGGCGACCGGCATCTGGTCTGCACCTGCCCGCCGCTGGAGGACTACGCGGAAGCGGCGGAATAACCGCCCCGGCGTTTTCTGGTGGCTGTACGACAAGTGCCGGGCCCATGGGGTCCGGCACCAGGACATGTCGTGACGCAACCTGGTTATTGCGGAGATAGCGGGCGACCGCTTCGAGCCCTTTGCGATGATGTGATCGCGGTTGGACAGACGCGGATTGTGGTCTGATGCTGACATTGCGGCTACAGCCCCGGCGCGGAATCAAGGCGCGGCACGCGCCGCCGCGCAGCGCCCGACCGCCCCCTCGGGCGGGCGCTTTTGCGACGGTGCAACTCCATGAAACCGTTACAGTATCCGGCACCATAAAGCGCCTCGCGACACGCGTTGCAGCGCCCACCCAGCGGTCGGGCACCGCGCGGCTCTTCGCCGGTCCTTCCAATGTCCGCTCAAGGCCAAAAACCCCGACCTTTCCGACGGCACTGTCCCTCATGACAACGCTCCCGAAAGACGTTCGGGAGCGTTGCATCGCGCGGATCCATAGGGGGCCAAAACGCTTGCCGCTCGGGCTGGACTGGCCAGGACACCCCCGAACAGCGCTTTCGCGCCGGATCAGTTCCAGCCGACCTCGTTGAAGATCGCCTGCGCCTGCGCCGCGTTTTCGGAGAATGCCGAGGTCGGCGTCGTGCTGTCGGGGATGAAGATCCCCAGCTTGGCCACATGCGCGTTCATCGCCACGCCCGACAGGACGGGATATTCGTTATTGGCGTTGGCGAACTGTTCCTGCGCGGTCTCGCTGATCAGGAATTCCAGCAGCGCGGTCGCCTCCTCAACGTTGGGCGCGTTGGCCGCGATGCCGGCCGCGGCAAGGTTGACATGCGCGCCGCGCCCGCCCTGATTGGGCCAGACCCAGCCGATATCGTCGATGCCGCTGGTCAGCCCGTCGACATCCCCGGCAAGGCCCCGCACATAGTAATAGGTGTTGGCCACGGCGATGTCGCATTCACCCGACACGATGCCGCGCAGCTGGTCGGTGTCGCCGCCCTGCGGATCGCGCGCCATGTTGCTCAGGACACCGGCCGCCCAGTCCTTGGCCGCGTCCTCGCCATGCACCTCGATGATCGAGGCCAGCAGCGACTGGTTGTAGATGTTCGAGGACGAGCGGATGCAGACCTGCCCCTCATACATCGGATCGGCCAGATCCTCGTAGCTGCGCGGCGGATTATCGACGCGGTCCCGCGAATAATAGATGATGCGCGCCCGCTGCGACAGCCCGGTCCAGAGGTTCTCGGGGTGGCGCAGATGCGGCGGCACGTTGGTCTCGATCATGTTGGACTCGAAGGGCTGCAGCAACCCGGCATCGACGGCGCGCCCGATGCGGCCCGCATCGACGGTCATGAACACGTCCGCCGGGCTGTTGGCCCCCTCGGCATCCATGCGTGCGATCAACTCGTCGGCATTGGCCTCGATCCGGTTGATGGTGATGCCGGTCTCTTCGGTGAACGCCTCGTAAAGCGCATCGTCGCTGTCATAGTGACGGCTGGAATAGAGGTTGACCTCCTGCGCGAAGGCGGGGGCGGCCACGGCCATGAGGGCGGTCACGCCCAGAGAGGTTTTCAGGGCGTTTTTCCAAAGGTGCATCGATGATCCTTTCAGATGTCCGAGTGAATTCGTAAGCTATTCCTACGAATTGCCGACCAAAAGAGTCAACCGCTATTTCCGACAAAATCCGTCTGACGTTCGACCGGCCCTGTCGTGGGGGGTTAGCGAGCCGGCGCGCCGCGCCGCATGCGCCACAGGCCCCGCGCGCTCGTGGTCGCGGCAAAGATCAGGGCGGCGGTGCAGACGATCGACGGCCCCGTCGGCGTGTCGAACTGAAACGAGGCCCGCAAGCCCCCAAGCGCCGAGATGGACGCGATCACCGCCGCGATCACCGCCATGCGTTCGGGCGTGGAGCTGAGCGGTCGCGCGGCGGCGGCGGGGATGATCAGCATCGCGGCGATCAGCAGAACCCCCACCACCTTGATCGCCACCGCCACCACCACGGCCAGCGCCAGCGTCAGCACCAGTTGCTCGCGCCTCGGGTCGATGCCGGCCGCATAGGCCAGATCAGGGCTCAGCGTCGCGGTCAGCAGCGCCTGCCACCGCCATGCCAGCAGTCCCAGCACCAGCGCGGCCCCGCCCCAGATCACCGCCAGATCGCCCTTGGACACCGCAAGGATATCGCCGAAGAGATACGCCATCAGGTCGATCCGCACGCCCGACAGGAACGACACCGCCACCAGCCCGAAGGCCAGCGCCGAATGCGCCAGCACCCCCAGCAGCGTGTCCATCGCAAAGCCGCGCCCCGCCAGCGTCGAGACCGTGCTCGCCATGATCAGCGACATCACCAGCGCGCCGGCGAAGATCGACATCGAGAATGACAGCGCCACCGCCACGCCGAGGATCGCGGCATGCGCCGTCGCGTCGCCGAAATAGGCCATGCGCCGCCAGACCACGAAACTTCCAAGCGGGGCGGCGGCCACCGCCACGCCAAGCCCGGCAAGCGCGGCGCGGATCAGGAAATCGTCCAGCATCATTCGGCCGCCTCCGGTGCGGGATCATGCGTGTGATTGTGGTCATGCCGGTAAAGCGCCAGCGCGCCATGCGTGCCGCTGCCGAACAGCGCGCGGTATTCTTCGTCCTGCGCCACGACCTCGGGGCGGCCCTCGCAGCAGACATGCCCGTTGAGGCAGATCACCCGGTCGGAGGCGCTCATCACCACGTGCAACTCGTGGCTGACCATCAGCACGGCGCAGCCCAGCTCGCGGCGCACCTCGGCGATGCGGGCATAGAACGCCGCCGATCCCGGCTGGTCCAGACCTTGCGTCGCCTCGTCCAGAATCAGCAGGTCGGGCCTCTCCAGCAGCGCGCGTGCCAGCAGCACCCGCTGGAACTGCCCGCCCGACAGGTCCGTCATCTGCCGTGTCCGCAGGTCCGGCAGCCCCGCCCGGTCGAGTGCGATGCCCACATCCGTGCCCGGATGCCGGCGCGGCAGGCTGAGGAACCGCGTGACCGTCATCGGCAGCGTCGGGTCGATATGCAGGCGTTGCGGCACATAGCCGATGCGCAGGCCCTCGGCGTGGCGGACCTCTCCACCGCTTGGCCGGACCGCGCCGATCAGCGCGCGCAGCAGCGTCGATTTGCCCGAGCCGTTGGGGCCGACGATGGTCACGATCTCGCCCCGGTCGATGGACAGGCTCACATCATGCAGCACCGATGCCCCGCCAAGGCGCACCGCAAGGCCTTCCGTTTCGATCAGGCGCATGGGCTGTGCGCCTCATGGCAGTTGGGGCACAGGCCCACGGCCTCGATCACCGCCTGTTCGATGGCGAACCCGGCGGCATCCGCCGCGTGCCCGAGGATGCCGCGCGTGGGTTCGGCCTGCGCCTCGGCCACGGCATCGCAGTTGCGGCAGATCAGGAAGGCGGGGGTATGTGTCTCGCCGGGATGGGTGCAGGCGATGAAGGCGTTGAGCCGCTCGACCTTGTGCACGAATCGGTGCGTCACCAGAAAATCCAGCGCCCGATAGGCCACGGGGGGCTGCGACCCCATGCCTTCGGACCGAAGCACGTCGAGGATGTCATAGGCCCCCATCGCGCGATGCTCGCTCAGCAGGATCTCCAGCACGCGGCGGCGCACGGGCGTGAATTGCAGTTTCTGCGCGGCGCAATGCGTCTCGACCGCCGCGAGCGCACTGTGCATGCAGCTCTTGTGATCGTGTCGCGCGAATCCGATCGTATCCATGCGGGGCCTCCGGGTGCGGGGAATTTCCGGGTTGATATGTTATAGAATTACAATTATCAAGCATCGCGTAATGCTATGATATCACATTCAAGGGAGCCGCACATGCCGATCCGTTTCATTGCCACACTGACTGCTGGGCTGGGGCTCTCCGGGGCCGCCAGCGCCGAGGTGCCGAAGGTCGCGACCGATATCACCCCGGTGCACTCGCTGGTCGCGCGCGTCATGCAGGGCGCGGGCAGCCCGTCGCTGATCGTGGCCCCCGGTGCGACCCCGCACGGCTATTCGATGCGCCCCTCGGAGGCCGCGTCGCTGGAGGCGGCCGATATCGTGATCTGGATCGGCCCGGAACTGACCCCGTGGCTGGAGGGCGCGATCGGCACGCTTGCCGCGGACGCGCACAACCTCGTGCTTCTGGATGCGCCGGGCACGCGGAGGCTTGCGTTCCGGCAGGGCGCGACCTTCGACGCTCATGATCACGGTGAGGATCACGCTGAGGATCAACATGCGGATCACGGTGAGGACCACGCGGAGATGGCGCAGGACGACCACGGCCATGATGACGCGCATGGACATGACGACCACGCGCATGGCGACGACCACGACGATCATGCGGACGGGCATGACGCGCAGGGCCACGATGATCATGCCGCCAAGGCGCATGATGACCACGCCGAGGCCCATGACGACAACCACGACGATCACGCCCATGACGACGCCCATGCCCATGACGGCACCGATCCGCATGCCTGGCTCGACCCGGCCAATGCCCGCTCCTGGCTGACGCTGATCGCCGATGAACTGTCCGAGCATGACCCCGACAACGCCGCGCTCTACACAGCCAATGCCGAGGCCGCCCGCGACGAGATATCCAGCCTGCAGGCCGAGATCGCCGAGCGGCTCGATGGCGTGGCCGATGTGCCCTTCCTCGTCTTCCACGACGCCTACCAGTATTTCGAGACCCGCTTCGACGTGCCCGCAGCCGGTGCCATATCGCTCAGCGATGCCTCCGACCCGAGTGCGGCGCGCATCGCCGAGCTGCGCGACCTCGCGCAGGCACGCGACATCGCCTGTGTCTTCGCCGAGCCGCAATTCGACCCCAAGCTGGTCGAGACCGTCTTCGGCGGCGTGGCCCGCCACGGCGTGGTCGACCCGTTGGCCATCGGGGTGGAACCGGGCCCGGACCTCTACCCGACGCTGATGCGCGACATGGGGGAAGCCTTGCGCGACTGTCTCGGCGGCGCGGGCTGATCCCCGCCAAAACGCAGCGTCAGCCTTGCGCCGCGCGCCGATCCCGCACATTTTGAAACCAACGGGACAGTCTCGCGCGGGAGGCGCGGGACAGACAGGGAGGACGCAACTATGGGCTTCACATCGCGGCAGGACGTGCTCGACATCGAAAACGAGATGCCATGGGAGGAACGGACGCGTCCGACCACGCTCTACCAGATGCTGCATGAGACGACGCGCAAATTCCCCGACCGCCCGGCGATCAGCTATCAGCTTCTGTCGGGGGCGGGGGACAAGGCGCAGACCCTGACATGGCAGCAATTCCACGATCAGTGCTGTCAGGCGGCCAACCTCTTTCGCAGCCTGAAACTGGCCGAGGATGACGTGATCGCCCTCGTCCTGCCGAACACGCTGGAGACGGCCGTGGCCACCATCGGCGGGGCCATCGCCGGGATCGTGAACCCGATCAACCCGCTGCTGGAACCCGAACAGATCGCCGCCATCCTGCGCGAAACGGGCGCCAAGGTCGTCGTCACGCTCAAGGCCTTTCCGAAAACCGACATCGCCCAGAAAGCCGCCGAGGCCGTGCGCCACGCACCCAAGGTGCATACCGTCTACGAGATCGATCTCAACCGCTACCTCACCCCGCCCAAAAGCTGGATCGTGCCGCTGATCCGACCCAAGAACCCGACCGGCCACCACGCCGATCTGCGCGATTTCAACAAGGGCCTCGTGGCCCAGCCGAAGACCCTGAGCTTCAAAGACAGCAAGGCGGACCGGGTGGCGGCCTATTTCCACACCGGTGGCACCACCGGCATGCCGAAAGTGGCGCAGCACAAGTATTCCGGCATGATCTACAATGGCTGGATCGGCCACACGCTGCTTTTTACCGAAAAAGACAACGTGATGTGCCCGCTGCCGCTGTTCCACGTCTTCGCCTGCCACGTGATCCTCATGGCATGTCTGAAATCCGGGGCGCATGTCGTCTTTCCGACGCCGGCCGGCTATCGCGGCGACGGCGTGTTCGACAATTTCTGGAAGCTGTGCGAACGCTGGAAGATCAGCTTCGTGATCACCGTGCCGACGGCCGTCTCGGCGCTGATGCAGCGCAAGGTGAATGCCGACCTCTCGACCGTCAAGAACGCCTTTTCCGGCTCGGCCCCGATGCCGCTGGAGCTGTTCAACCGCTTCGAAAGCGCCACCGGCATCACCGTGATCGAGGGCTACGGGCTGACCGAGGCGACCTGTCTGGTGTCGGCCAACCCGCCCGAGGGGCGCAAGAAGGTCGGCTCGGTCGGCGTGCCCTTTCCCTATACGGATGTGCGGATCATCCGGGAAACACCCAACGGCCCGATCGATTGCGAGATCGACGAGGTGGGCGAGATCTGCATCTCCAATCCCGGCGTCTATGCCGGCAACACCTATACCGAGGCCGAAAAGAACAAGGCGCTCTACTTTTACGACACCTATCTGCGGACCGGCGATCTGGGGCGCATCGACGCGGACGGCTATCTGTGGATCACCGGGCGGGCCAAGGACCTGATCATCCGCGGCGGCCACAATGTCGATCCGGCCCAGATCGAAGAGGCGCTGATGGCGCATGCCCACGTGGCCGTGGCCGGGGCGATCGGGCAACCCGACGCGCATGCCGGCGAGATCCCCTGCGCCTATGTCGAACTGGTCGAGGGCGGCACGGCGACCGGCGCGGACCTGCTGGAGCATTGCAAGGTGCATGTCCACGAACGCGCCGCGATCCCCAAACATGTCGAGGTGCTGGACGAACTGCCCAAGACCGCCGTCGGCAAGGTCTTCAAGCCCGACCTGCGCAAACGCGCGATCACCCGCATCTACAACGCCGCGCTGGAAAAGGAGGGGCTGGCGGCGCGCGTGAGCGCCGTCGTGGATGACAAGAAACGCGGTCTGGTCGCACAGGTCACCCGCACCGGCGAGGTGGAGGAAGAGGCCATCGGCCACGTCCTCGGGCAATTTACCCGGCCTTGGGACTGGGCCGAGTAGATCACGGCTGTCGCTCTGGCTTGCAAGGGCTTCGATCTTTCATTCGTTGACCCGCCTTGCGCGGAATCAAGACGCGGCGACGGTCCCGCTACACCCCCGGCGCGATACGCGGCCGCAGGCCGCAGCGCCATCGCATGTCCGCCCCCCGGACAGGCGATTTGTTGAAGTATACGCGTCGATTTGGGCTTTTTCGGTTTGGCAGGAATAAAGTGCTCTGAAAAACTGTCGGATCGCCTGCCCGCGGACATGCGATGGCGCTGCTGCATCGCGCGCCAGCCTCGGCACACCGTGGTGCAGATGACCGATCCCGAGGTTCGGAGTGCAATGACCGTTCCGAACCCATTTTGACAAATCCTGCGGATTGCGTGAACGTACGATTTCTATCAACAAGGCGGTAAACTGTAACGAGAAGGCGCACCTTGAGCCGTTTATTCTATACCACGAGGCGGGGGAAATGAAATTCAAAGACAGGAACCTTCGAAGTCTGGCTGAAGCAGTGATTGGCGATGTTCAGCATTTTCCATATCGCTCCAGCAGCTACATTACTCGTTTCTTCGAAGAATGCGATATGGACTACGCACACGATGGCTCCACACGTTGGGCATGGACATCTGATGTACTCGCTGATCTGTTGGCCGAACCATCGTCTGGGCCTTAAGTTCTGCCCGAGAGATTTGTGCATGTATTTCGCATTCTTATGCACAAGGCAAACGCCGAACAAGATGACCCTGATCGCGCCCTTGCGCTCCAATCCATTAATAAGCCGTTCTCCAGAGAAGGGTTCGAAGCTTACTATGGGGAAGATGATCTACTCTACATCAGACACATCGGCACAAAAACAATCTCGCAAGCGGCGAATCCTCATCGACCGTTTACTTCCAAAGAATCGGAGCGGCGTGAAAATCTGAACAGATATCTCGACGAGTGCTCGGAAGACGAGCTGATAGAGGAAGTGCTACTACCTTTATTCCGGCAGCTAGGGTTCCATCGTATTCAAGCCGCGGGGCATAAAGACAAAGCTTTGGAATACGGCAAAGATATATGGATGCGATACATCCTGCCGACACAGCATGTTCTCTACTTCGGAAACCAAGTCAAGAAAGGGAGACTCGACGCGGCAGGGCTGAGTAAAGGCAGTAACAGAAATATTTCTGAAATATACCAACAGGCTTTAATGATGCTAGGTCATGAAATTTTCGATCCTGAGACAAGTAAAAGAGCCCTTGTGGATCACACCTTCATCGTTGCAGGAGGCGAAATCACAAAGCAGGCCAAGAACTGGTTAGGGCAAAAACTAGATGCGACCAAGCGAAGTCAGATTATGTTTATGGACAGGGATGATATTCTCAATCTTTTCACCGTAACCAATCAACCTTTGCCATCTGGCGCCTTTCCTAACGCTAGCTACTCCGCTGGCGTCGATGACGAAATCCCCTTTTAGTTCCCGCAGTGCGTCTTCTAAAAGTTGATCTGGGTCGGTTCGAAGCGAACGGAAACTTCGTGCGCCGAGCCCACATCTTGCATGCACGACTGCCAGAAGTGTCTTTAGGCCGCTTCGTCCGACACGACGCCGCATTCTCAGGGCATTATTGCGCGCAGGCATGCACAACGCACTGCAACGGGCTGATATCGCACTGACGCAAAAGGCCCCGATGCCATCGCATCGGGGCCTCTCGTATCATCCCGGACCGCGCCGGCCCGCTCAGGACACGTCCTTGTAGCTGACCTCGCGCCCGTCCGCGCCGGTCTTTTCGCGTCGCACCAGCAGCCGGTTGAGCGCGTGCACGTAAGCGCGTGCCGAGGCGACGACTGTGTCGGTGTCGGCCGACTGTCCGGTGACGATGCGGCCCTCTTCCTCCATCCGCACCGACACCGTGGCCTGCGCGTCGGTACCCTCAGTCACGGCGGCCACCTGATAAAGCTGCAGCCGCGCCTCGTGCGGGAACAGCGCCTTAACGG
>Ga0307942_1001573_pt1 | contig 18284 bp, 18 predicted proteins | sample OrgLakmetagen175_FD_201846 | JGI IMG/M metagenome (GOLD analysis project Ga0307942, IMG submission 201846) | Saline water microbial communities from Organic Lake, Antarctica - #175 | ecosystem: Environmental > Aquatic > Non-marine Saline and Alkaline > Saline | place: Antarctica: Organic Lake... | reverse complement strand
CAACCCTCCCCCACCACCCTGCACGCCACCTGCACCGTAAACCTGCATCTTCCCTGGCTTAAACAGGCCTCCCTTAAAGCTAGGCTCATTGTAGCTGTGACCCTCTCCTCCCACCCTTTCCTCTTGCGGCTGCTGTTGCTGCTGCAGGTGTGCACACATGTGAAGTTCCCATTGGATACAAAGAAACTTAGAAATTGAGCTGTAGCTGCGACCCTCACTCCCACCCCTTTTCCCTACTGCTGCTACTCCTGCTGCTGCTGCTGCTGCAGGGGGACACACACAATACGTACATCTGGCAAGCACTCTGCACGCACACACACACACACTTACACTCACAGACCTACAACTCATGCAAGCGTGCAGCATGCACACTTTACACAACGATCGCATCTGGCGCTCGCAGCTTCAACCCTCATAACTCGCGCACACCTTTGAGATCAAGGCGTGCTCGCAACACAGCAGCAAACTCACTCACAAACACATACTTAAGATGAAGACGTGCGTGCAATACAGCAGCATATACTGAGCACACACACAAGCGCGCACATACATACATACATACGTACATACATACACACACACACGCCCGCCCGCCCGCCGGCGCACGCACACACGCACACACACACGCACGCACACACACATATACACACACACATCCATCCATCCATCCATCCATCCATCCATCCATCCATCCATCCATCCATACCTGCTGCTGCTGCTGCTCCACTTGTGCTGCAGGAATGAGGGTGATAGGGGCTTGCCCTGCTTGCCCTGTGCCGTCAATTGCCTTGTGTGGGCCTTGAGAGGGGGGATATTGAGAGGACGAGAACTGCAGTGAGCAAAGGTACGAGCATGAGTGTGTGTGTGTGTGTGTGTGTGTGTGAAGGGGGTTGTCATGCTAGAACAACTGTGTGTGTGGTGTGTGGTGTTCAAGAGTGTGAGGGTGCGTGTGGTTGTGAAGGGGGTTGTCGTGCTAGCATAGTCAATTTAATTCACACAAGCGTGTTAACAGATGAATATATCTGTCCTCGGTTTTGCTGCTCTGTGCGTGCAAGCTCATACAGACACATGCACAAACACACATACAAACATGCACACACACATACACAAGTACATTGTACATTAATAACACAGGACATATACACAAACACTCACATACACACGCATACATGTGTACGCACATATTTATACACGCACGCACAAGTACACACAACGCATATCCGACGCACATCCAACGGGGGTAGCTATACTTACTGGCACTTACAAGGGGCTGTACACACTAGCAGGGGTTTCACACGTTAATAAGGACGGCACATACTATCAGTGGCTGCACATACAGCAGGGGCAGCATACCTTTTTCAGGGGCTGCACACACAATCAGGGGCTGCACACACAATCAGGGACTGCACATACCAAACGGGGCAGTATATACTTACAGGTACTAACAGGGGCTGCGTGAGGTGAAAAGAGCTCCAGTCCAATCGAGGAACAGCCATGCCGCCCAGCTCGTTAGGCTGGACAACAGGCACAAATACGTGGCCCCACTTCACCGAAGTGAGGAGCGGGTAGGACTTGGTTTTGGTCACGATTTTGTTGGTGGCGTAGCAGGTGCCCTGCGTGAGAAGGTGCGTATGGGTCTGTTTGCGTGCGCGACGTGTGTGCGGAATGTCTGTGTGTGTATGTGCATGTGCATGTGCACGTGTGTGTATGTATGTGTGTGTATATGTGCATGTATGCGTGTTTTTGTGCATGAATGCGCGTGTGTGTGTGTGTGAACTGGGTAGGGAAGGCATATACGGTCAGTCATATACATTGTATATATACAGTTCTCGCCAACCCTACAAGCTTGTAACGAAATCACAATTACTTCCTAGCACCTCAGCTGTTTAATTTACAATGCAGCCAGCGATGAAGGAGCACGTCCCTTCTACCTGCCTAACTGGACGCCCCTGTGGGGGAAAAAGAAGCTATATCCACAACCTATGCTTGCTGCACTTATGAATCACAAGTTATGATTTAATTGCCCAACCAGGGGTGAGCAGCACATCCCACTGAGCTCAAGCTCTCAAAATAACGAAGGCTGCTGCGTTTGAGTGCTGGCAACGGCAGCTGCCGTAATCAGAATCTGGCTTTCCGGCTGCAATTCTGGTCCGCTTGCTCAGCCACGAGAAAGCAGCACGTTTTGTTGGACTCTCTAATGAACCACGCACCTTCAAGGTCACAACAATCTCTGCATTGACATCCTGGCGTTTCGCTTGGGCGCTTGTCCAGCTCGCGATGGGGCTGCCAGGCTTGATCTCGTGCAGCGCAGTCATGGGGTACCTGGACATAAATTGAAGTGGTACACACACACACTATTAACAAAAAGGGCGTTGCATAATATATAATTTACCAATCAATCACAGGCCGATGTGGCTAGTCTCATTTTTTGAAAGATATGCCTCTAAAGAAACCCGTTTGGACAATCAGAACCTCTGCAGGTGCCTGCTGCACACACATAGATAGCAATGGAGTTTTTATTGCGACCTGGTGCGTCATTACACGAACAGCTATGAAGTACCAATAGTAATAAAGCAATTACATTATAAAAACAGCTATGGAGTACCAATAGTAACAAAGCTATCAAAATCTCAAAGACAAAGCAGGACACTCCCCACATGTTTAAGTTAGCAGTATACAATATACATAGACGTGCATTTTATATGAGCCACTTCATAGGATGTGCAGGTACCCCATGAGTGCGCTGCATGAGATCGAGCCAGTCAGGGGAAGGAAGGGTCACAGGGGTACTTGCAAGGGTCACAAGAGTACTTGCAGGGGAAGGAAGGGTCATAGGTGTACTTGCAGGGGAAGGAAGGGTCGCAGGAGTACTTGCAAGGGTCGCAGGAGTACTTGCAGGGGAAGGAAGGGTCACAGGAGTACTTGCAGGTGAGTACTTGCATGGGGACGAAGGTCACAGGAGTACTTGCAAGGGAAGGAAGGGTCACAGGAGTACTTGCATGCAACTAGGGCTGGCAAGCAAGTCGACCCAAACAAGCCGATGATACAGCACAACATTTTGCACATGGCAGACCTTACATGGCGTGAATGTCACCACTTTTTCTTTTTCTTGTTGAAGACCTTAACGGCACTCGATATCAAAGGGGCTCCTCTTCCTTTAGGTAGTGCCATACCTTGTCTGCGTAGTTGTCTTCATTCGTCTATAAAGTAGCCTCACTTTAACTTTATAGAAAATCATGGCACAGCTTCCCACTTGGCCTGTTCTCAGAGCTACCCACCCAACTGGCAAACTCTGGGGCACTGAGAAACCAGCCATAAGAAGAGACATGTGCCCCCAAAAGGCAAGGGCAACAGTTTCGTTCACATCCTGGCTTTTTGCTAAACAGGCCTTTTTTATTCGGGCATATTATGTCACGACTGCAATTTACATAAAAAAACTTTAAATTTTTAATCGTCCAGCCTTTGTTATGTCTCCGCAAGGCGAGGTTCGCACACATTGCTCAAAGACGACGAGATCCATTTGCCACAAAAAAAATCTTTTTGTTTCAGGCCTGCCATAGATTGATCCACGATTTACCAACCGACTCCAGCCTTCATAAATTTAAGGCAAGGTCTGCAGGTTTTAACACAATGCAGTCCGTCATGAAGGGCAGCACCTCCCCTTCTGAAGGGCAGGTTTAAACACAATGCAAGAGCAGCACACTCACATTTGAGACCTATCAACCAGCCATACTCTCAACAACAAATCATCAACTAACTCTATCAACCGCACACAGTCTTATTACCTCAAGGCGAGGTCCGCAGGCTCAAACAAAATGCGGTCCGTCATGAAGGGCAGCACCTCCCCTTCTGGGGTGGTGCGGTTCTGGGGGCGAAAGGGTGAGGTGCGGTACGTGTAAGTGTACGGTGAAAGAGAGAGGCACAGTACGGTGGTGGAATGACAATCCAGGTCAAGCTCAGGACAAGTGTGTGTGTGTGTGTGTTTTGTGTGTGTATGTATGTGTGTGTATGTGTGTGTGTGTGTGTTTAAATGACGATCCAGGTCGAGCTCAGGACGAGGCTAGCTAGATTTCTGATATTAAGCGGATGTTTGTCACTGAGGGAGAGATCCATAGATCCAGCACATGATCTTCATTGCCAGCGTCCTCTCTTCAGTCACAGTGGTGGGGGTATTGTGAGAAAGAGGTGCAGAGAGATGAAGTATCGTGAGGATACATGTTGTGAAGTATGTGAGGGAGGTGGTGCGTGTCAGGTTGTGAGGTGAGAGCAAAGGGGGGTATAAAGTATACATAGATGAGTAGGGTTGGCCATAACCGTACATTTACACCGTATATGACCGTATATTTGGTGATTTACCTGCCAAAAATACTGTATACACACCGTATATACATGGTTCTGGCCGACCCTATTGATGAGGTGTGGTGGGATGAGGGTATGTGGTGAGAGGATTGGATTGGAGAGGCATTAAAATTGGTGAAAAGATGTGGCATCAGAACTGGTGGAAAGATGTGGCATCAGAATCGATGAAGAGGAGTGGTTGGTGTCATTGCTGGTGAGGAGGTGTAGAGTGGGAGTTGGTGAAAAGGCCCCATGTCAGAGTTCGTGAAAAGGTGTGGTGTCAGAAATGGTGGTTTTGGGGTGGGGGGTGGTTGTCAAGGCACGGACCGGTGGTCATACAGATACAATGGACCAGTGGTGATATAATGGAGAGGGATGAGGCGTCGTGCGTCAGTCATGAGCTAGGGTGAGGTGTGATGAGGTGTGATGAGGTGTGATGAGGCGTCGTGCGTCAGTGATGAGCTAGGGTGAGGTGTGGCGTCGGATTACATGGTGAGGATGCACGGTACAGAGTTATGGTGGCGGGCATGGTGTTGTGTGCCAGCGTTGTTGTGTGTCAGCGTTGATGGTGTTGTGTGCCAGCGTTGCTGTGTGTCAGCGTTGATGGTGTTGTGTGCCAGCGTTGCTGTGTGTCAGCGTTGATGGTGTTGTGTGCCAGCGTTGCTGTGTGTCAGCGTTGATGGTGTTGTGTGCCAGCGTTGCTGTGTGTCAGCGTTGATGGTGTTGTGTGCCAGCGTTGTTGTGTGTCGGCGTTGTTGTGTATCAGCGTTGTTGGTGTTGTGTGCCAGCGTTGTTGGTGTTGTGTGCCAGCATTGTTGTGTGTTGGCGTTGCTGGTGTTGTGTGCCAGCGTTGTTGTGTGTCAGCATTGTGTGCCAGCATTGTTGTGTGTTGGCGTTGTTGGTGTTGTGTGCCAGCGTTGTTGTGTGTCAGCGTTGTGTGTCAGCATTGTTGGATTGTTGGTGGCGTTGTGTGTCAGCGTTGTTGGTGGCGTTGTGTGTCAGCATTGTTGGTGGCGTTGTGTGTCAGCGTTGTTGTGTGTCAGCATTTTGTGTGTCAGCATTGTGTGTCAGCGTTGTTGTGTGTCAGCGTTGTTGGTGGTGTTGTGTGTCAGCATTGTTGCGTGAGGGCAGCACTGATGGTGGAAGACCTGATAACACGGTGAGCGAGTAAAGCAGCAATGCACAGGTTTAGCCTTCCACACACGTCACACAGCCCACACACGTCACAGCAATGCATACCCTTCCACACACGTCACACACCCCACTTGCGAAGAACCACATGTGACTGTGCTAACTGCAAATCCCTCCCACAAACGCCTGCACAAACTCTGCTTACGCGAATGGAGACACTGTGACTGTGCTAACTGCAAATCCCTCCCACAGACGCCTGCACAAAATCTGCTTACGCGGATGGAGACACTGCGACTGTGCTAACTGCAAACCCCTCCCACAAACGCCTGCACAAACTCTGCTTATGCGAATGGAGACACTGCGACTGTGCTAACTGCAAATCCCTCCCACAGACGCCTGCACAAACTCTGCTTAAGCAAATGAAGACACTGCGACTGTGCTAACTGCAAATGGCGCCCACAAATGCCTGCACAAACTTTGCTTAAGCAAATGAAGACACTGCGACTGTGCTAACTGCAAATGGCGCCCACAAATGCCTGCACAAACTCTGCTTATGTGAATGAAGACACTGCAACTGTGCTAACTGCAAATCCCTCCCACAGACGCCTGCACAAACTCTGCTTACGCGAATGGAGACACTGCAACTGTGCTAACTGCAAATCCCTCCCACAAACGCCTGCACAAACTCTGCTTACGCGAATGAAGACACTGCAACTGTGCTAACTGCAAATCACGCCCACAAATGCCTGCACAAACTCTGCTGAAGCAAATGGAGACATAGGCAGTACAGAGGGTCGAGCAGTCAAGAGGGCAATCACTAGCTGCCAAAGCATGTGATGCCACCCTATCTGCCCAATTGAACACCTTCAGAACCCACTCGCACACGTCAACGCACATACACACACGCACCTACCACAGATAAATCCTGCATGTCGACGGCACCTTTCATTTACAGACCCTACCTGCCATCGATAGATGTAGGCAGTCAAGTGGGTGTTCACCATTTGGCTGCACGGCTGAAGGTCCCCGAATGAGTCGCCCACCCTGAACGGTGTGTGTGTGTGTGTTGTGTGTGAGTGTGTGTGCATATATGTGTGCATGCGCATGTGTGTGCGTGTATGTAAGCGTGTGTGACTTCCAGTAAAAGAAAAAATTTTTATTGCTCCCAAAGGACATGGTAATCAAGATTGAGAAAATAATGCAAGGCACATACAATACAAGACTTAATGAGGAACCACGCGCCCTTAGCATGGGACAAACAACACTTGTGCGCACACACACTCATTATTTTCTTCTAAGTCATCACAAGGTGCAGGCGTCCATTGCATTTGGCCACACACAGACACGCACATAATCACATGCATACACACATATGTACGCACACACACACACATGTACACTCACATTCCTATGCATAAAGCGTGTTTGTCTCCTCACCTGACCTTGAAGTACAGGCGCCCAATGCATGAGGCCACACACTATCGCACACACACATACACACGTATGCACATTCACACACGCATATACCTTTAAACATAGGAAGCATCCTCACCTGACCATGAGATACAGGCGCCCATTGCGTGGGGCCACCACCATATCGTCTGACAGCACAAACGTGTTCTCTGCTAACGTGGGGGTGGGTATGGTTTTGCGCTCGCCAGATTGCACAACCTGTATAGTTGCAACACAGCCAGGCACTGAAGAGTTATACCTTTGTGTCATACCTCTCTTTGAGTCATACTTCAAGATCACAGTGCCAAATATGAACTAGGCTTGAAATTGATGAAACGCAAATGCCTGAAATTTTTTGCTGAAAAAGGAGCACACACCTTCTGTGACAGGCGTCTCGGAGGGACCATGTCTAAATACAGCTGGGGCTCCACATCGTGGAACCTGTTGTTGGATAAAATAGGAGACACTTCATGTTAGTGCCCCACACACACATCGTGGAACCTGTTTTTGGAGGGAATAAGAGACATCCTATTTTGGTGCCCCCCCCACACACACGTGCACACACACACATACACACACATACACACACACACATCACGGAACCTGTTTTAGGACGGAAAAGATACATTTTATATTGGTGCCCCACAACGTGGAATCTGGGTGTAAACAGCAAGTTGAATAAAAGCATCGACTACGGTGACCCGCTTCGTATGATCTGTTTTTAAACAGCAAAATTTAGCAGTACACACCGCGGAGCCTGGTTTCAAACAGCAAGAAAACAAATGACAGAAGCGCCTCACATTACAAACCTCATCGTTCTGGACAGAAAAAGGAAGGGGCGCGTGCAATTGTGCTCATCCATGTGGCACGACAAGATAACGTGGTGCTGCAAAGAGCTTCCTACAAAATGCTCGTACCCTAATGTTTGAGCGCAGCTGCAAGCAATGTCTTTGCAGGGTTGACACCTCAAGTAGGTTAATAATGCTGCCAAGCACATTGTACTTGCAGGCTGAAAATGAGCAGGTTGTTGAAAATTAGAAGGGTTGTTAGTGTATTAGAGGTAGCCTGAGAAACGGCTACTAACAACCGCTCATATGATCATAAGCCATGCTGCCAAGAACCCTGGTAGGCAATGTATTGTGCAACGGTCAGTGCACCTTCCTGCATCCACATTCAGACGTAAGGACATAGAACAGGCTACTCAAACTGCCCTGCGAGATGCTGTTCCGTGCTTTTCTTACCGAATGGATTATAAGTTGAGCAGCCATCCCAGGGTGAATGCCTTTGCAATCCAAACTAAACTAAACTAAACTTTCCGAATGGACGAATGACTGAAGGCTACAAAAACTGCCCTGTAAGGTGCTGTTCCTGCTTTTCTTACCGAATGGACGAATTGGAAAAGCTTCTGGAAAGCTGAGGGATTTCTCTTAGTGGCAGAGAAGTTTTAGCTGGCCCATGCAGCGAACCCCAAATGACTGAGAGGCACGTAGGTTGTTCACCCTGCAATCTCCACAGAGTGCTGCGTCGCCCCCTGGTTGGCAGGGTTGATGACGGGCACAAAGAGAAATCGATTCCGGACTGATGCAAGGCGCTCAGGTTTGCGTACCTTGCAATGTCTACAGAGTGCTGCGTCTCCCCATGTTTGGCAGGGTTGATGATGGGCACAAAAGTGTGTCCGTAGTGGATTTCTTGGGCTAAGTAGGAAGTGCGAATCATGAAGGTGTGGCCTAACTCCGTCGATCCTTGCAACACCACCACAACCTCGCCGCCAATGTCCTGCAGGTGTTATGTATGCAAACAATACTTGCCAAATATAGAGTGCATGAATCTGTTGGGCATCGCAACACCACCACAACCCAGCCACCAATGTCCTGCGGGTGTTATGTGCGTGTATATTGGTAAGTGCGTGAATTTCCGGTCACAGTGTGCATGTGGACGTTAATGGCTGTGATGAGTTCCCAACTCTGTCAGGCCTTGCAACACCACCACAACCCTGCCGCCAGTGTTTTGTGGGTGTTACGTGCGACGCTAGTGTGTGCTTGAGTTGCCAAGCAAAGTGTACAAACAAACACACATATTTGTGATAGAGTGCCTAAGTCTGTTGAGCTTTGCAGCACCACCGCTGCTTCTCCACAACCTCCTGTGGGTGCTATACAAGGACAAAGTAGGAAGTGCAAATGATGACGTATGAACGGACGTGTGGGGTTTCCGAACACGTGTCAGTGAGCCCCTCTTGACCATTGTTTAGCAGTGGTCTGTCACCTGTGATCTGTGCAAATATGAGCATGAGCCAGCTGAAGGGTAGGGTTGGCCATAACCACATATGTACGGTGTATATACGGTATCTTTGGCAAGAAAGCATTAAAAATACGGTCAGATACAGTGCATATATACGTTTCTGGCCAACCCCCCTACACAAGAGCATGCATGGACACACAATATTTTTTGCTCGCAGCCCTAACGTCTGGATTGAAAGAGAGAAAGCTTGAGCAGTCGTTGCGTAAGTTGATCAAGAAAACAGCATGCGCGCAATTAAGGAAAACAAGCAGAGCTCTTTCTAGCCTTCTAACATCTCCCTTACTCATATTAAGGGTGGGTCGTGACCTCGCTTCCGGTGTGGAAGACACTCGTCGGCCAGCGAGGGTGTCCACTTTTTGGGGCGGAATTCGCCCTTCTGGGCTCCCCAGAAATCCCAAAACATTCCCAATTCCGATTTGTGGCTGAATCGGCTGACAGGCCCATCTTTTAGTATCTTCATTAATAACATTTGTTTATTTTTAAATAGCACCAGAAAGAGTCAAAAGGGGTGTGCAACAGGGGGGTGTGTGAGTGAAAACTAAATCTCCTGGCTCACACGCCCATATGTTCCACCCGGTCTCAACGTTAATATTCATAATAAGCGAACAACAGAAAAAGTTTCGGCTAAATCCGTGCAGATTTGAGAAAGTGATTTTCTAACCATATTGCACCAACTAGGGCCTCCCCAGCGAGTGCCGAGCCTCGTTGAGGCTTGCCGAGCCTCGCTGGCAAAATCAGACACCCTATTTACCCACCCTTACTCATTATTCTCTCATACACTTGCATGCATTGTTTTAGACCCCCACCATGAGGGACTGCTGCGTGTGGCCAGTCAGAGGGCTGCGCTCGTCAACACATTTTTTAATCTCCTACCATGAGGGACTGCTGCGTGTGGCCAGCCAGGGGGCTGCGCTCGTCAACACATGTTTTTTTTCTCCTACCGTGAGGGACTGCTGCGTGTGGCCAGCCAGAGGGCTGCGCTCGTCAACACATTTTTGTATCTCCTACCATGGGGGACTGCTGCGTGTGGCCAGCCAGAGGGCTGCGCTCGTCAACACATTTTTTTATCTCCTACCATGAGGGACTGCTGCGTGTGGCCAGCCAGAGGGCTGCGCTCGTCAATACATGTTTTTTTGATCTCCTACCATGAGGGACTGCTGCGTGTGGCCAGCCAGAGGGCTGCGCTCATCGATGGTGTGCTCCACGGACACAGGCAGAAGCAGAGTGGGGTCAAGGTAGTCAATGCGGAGCTCCTGCGAGCAAAACAGCAATGAATGAATGAATGAATGAATGAAAGGTGAGGTGGGGGAGAACTCGTTTTGTTAGCACAGGCAGCAGGAAAGTCAAGCTCCTACATGCGTAAGATGCAGAACTGACAAAGAAGCCTAGGCTCTTCCTTCATTCATAAGAGAATGGGGTATGCAGTTAGTGTGCGGAGCTTTACCGCGCGTGAGACGACCTTGGGTAGGATCAGCAAGCAAAGGCCGTTGTTCACAGTCCAGTGGGTTTTGTTGGCAAATTGATGCTGACTGTCACGTACTAGTACTGGTATTGCAAAATTAGTCACTGGCTTATAAGCCTCTAATAAATCTCGTTTTGAGTACGCAATCCTGTAAAACAGGACTAAGTCTGCACAGGCTTTGAGTACAGTGAGACGAAGGCACAACCTCAAGCATGCATATTTGTAACTAAAACAAGTGTACCCTCATACACACGTGCACAAACACACTCACACATACATACACGCACACATACACGCTCACTACATACCTGAACGCGTACAGGGATGTGCTCACCTGCAGGTTGTGACATACAGGTAGGGCAATGTTAGCCAGCAACAAGGCAAAAGCCTGCACCGTGAGTATATCTGCACGTAAAATATGGTTCCACAAGGCCCCCTCCATACCCACGCCTGTACACACATGCCCACTGCTCACCTATCCTTCACTTTGTACGAACTGAAGTGTGGTTCCTGAGTCCTACTACCTACTACCTACTTCAATCACCTACCACCCTCGTTCCTCTTTTGTGCATGTAGTGTACACCTGTTCCACCTGCCCCCCACTGTATGTGTACGTATGTGCACATGCTTGACTGTGTGTGCTCAGTCACCACTGTATGTGTACATTTGTGCACGAGCTCGAGCGCGTGTGCTCAGTCGCCACTGTATGTGTACATATGTGCACATGCTCCTGTGTGTGTATGTGTGTGTGTTTGTGTGCTCATTCACCCCTGCCCCCACCTCCTCCACCGCAAACAAAGTTGTGCACATTCACCCGCCTCCCCGCTTGCTACCTACCCTCAATTGTTTTATGCCCTGCAACCTGCAATACATTCACCCTCCTCGCTTGCTACCTACCCTCTCGCTTGCTACCTACCCTCAATTGTTTTGTGCCCTGCACCATACTCACCCGCCTCCTCGTCTGCTACCTACCCTCAATCGTTTAATGCCCTGCAACCTGCAACACATTCATCCGCCTCCCCCCTTGCTACCTACCCTCAATTGTTTTATGCCCTGCAACCTGCAATACCTTCACCAGCCTCCTCGCTTGCTACCTACTCTCAATTGTTTTATGCCCTGCACCATACTCACTCGCCTCCTCGCTTGCTACCTACCCTCAATCGCATAGTGCCCTGCAGCACATTCATTGCTTGCTACCTACCCTCAACTGTTTTATGCCCTGCACCCCAGGTGTAGAAGTAGGCGTTCACGTGCGGGTTGATGACCTGGCGCAGCTTTTGGATGTCTGCCACTCGGAACATACTGAGAGGGGAGGAGGCAGGAGGCAGGAGACGAATATTGTTGCCGAAGGGTCGACCTGCCACACGCTGTTGCCTAACGGCTGTATCTGACAAGCACCAAAAAATACAAAAATACGTGAAGAGTCGACAGCCTTTGTTTAAGGGATGACCTGCCACACGCTGTTGCCTAACGGCTGTATCTGGTGAGCTTTTTAAACAGGTGAAGGGTTGACATGGCGCAGCTTTTGCGTACGGGTTGACATGGCGCAGCTTTTGCCTACAGGTTTGACATAGCACAGCTTTTGCCAGAGGGTTGGACCTGATGCAGCATTAGCCTGAGGGTTGGATCTGACACAGCTATTGCTTACATGCCACTGAGAATGTAGGAGATCAAAGGGACAGCCAAACAATGTGATGGGGCAAAGCTGATCTGTGCAGCTGCAATGGCACAAACTAGGCCACATATTTTACCCAGACAGACATGACCCAATGCACACACATGCACACACACATGCACACACACATGCTTACACATGCACAAACACACGCACAAACACCAGCACTCACAACTTTAGGGTGCACACACACACACACACACACACACACACACACACACGCTTACACGTGTACAAACACGTGCACAAACACCAGCACTCACAACTTTAGGGTGCCGTTGCGCCGTGCAATCACGGCACAGTCAGATATCAGGACGGTGCGGCCCCGGTTCTTTGGGTGTGATATGCGCGCAAACGCTATGCCCAAAATGACGGAGTTGAGCACCACTGCCAGGAGGGAGTGCGTGGCGACGAGGGTGACAGTGAGCCAGCAGTTCCCAGGGGCACGTGAGCCATAGCCTGAGCAGAGCGGGGCATTCAACAGCAGGCACTTGTCAGTTACGTGTTTGTGCGCGTGTGTGTGTGTGTGTGTGGATGTGTGTGTGTGTGTGTGTGTTTGTGTGTGTGTGTGTCCTACAGTGCAAGGCATTATTACAACAGCATTAACGGGTGACTGTGAGCAGCAGCCCCTGGGGCGTGTGACCCGCAGCCAAAGCGAAGCAGGGCATTTGACAGCAAGCACTTACGTGTGTGTGAGTGTTTGTGTGTGTATGAATGGTACGTTTGCGATTCACAGCATTTCCCCTGGTTCAAAGCGTGCCAGGAATTGACATGCAATGGCCAGGGGGGGAAGGATAAATCCAATTCTCTATGTGCGAATAGAGGGGCATAGCCCTGCAGTTGTGTGAAACGGCTTTAAGAGTAGGTAGCTTCTCATGGCAGGTACTTATCGTCTGCCCCCTACCTGGAATGCAAATGACATGCCATTGCTTGCAACCTCTTCTCGCTCACCTCTGCCCCATCCATCACTCATCTCATCGTTGCGTTCCCAGAGCAAACAAAGCCGGGCAGTCAGGGTGATGCCTTCAACGCCAGTCTTCCTCTCTTCCTGCCTATATCCCATTCACCGCTGATTCTCCACTGATCCTAATTTCCATTCACCGCTGGCTCTCCACTGACCCACCCCTCATCTCCTCACCACATAGCCATCACCCACCAATTGTTTGCTGCGTCTCCAATGCAAATAGCATAGCAGACAGGATGCCTTCACTGATCCCATTTTCCATTCACCGCTGACTCTCCACTGACCCACCCCTCATCCTCCTAACCACATAGCCATCACCCACCAATTGTTTGCTGCGTCTCCAATGCAAATAGCATGGCAGACAGGATGCCTTCAAAGCCATCGAAGCAAAACTCGTCATACCTGTGAACAGTAGTATGCAGTATGCAGTGCGGAAGGAACAGTATACAGTTTGCAGTGCGGAAGGAAGGAAGGAATCCTAAGAGGCTTTCAAAAACGGCTAGGCGTTCGTCATGACTAGGGCTGGCCAGAACCGTATATACACACCGTATATGACCGTATGTTTGGTGATTACGCTGCCAAAAAAACAAAAATACACCGCATATTTATATATGGCCAACCCTAGTCATGTCGCTCCACCTCTGAAAGCGAACAACAGTGGGGGCTGAGAATGTGCAATCGGCAAGCGGAACGCAGAAATTAGATGGATCGTAGTGGGCACACAAAGATTGCAGGCGTGTTCATGACAGCAAACTCAGCACACTTTAACAACCCGTCAAGTAGAATATTTCCAACATGATATGTGGATACCAATGCTGGATCACGAAATGCTTCCACATCCTCTACCACAGATCACGTGCCACATCCTCTACCACAGATTATGTGCCACATTTTTGTTGCTCCTGTGTTTCACGCAACATCGCATCCTTTCAGAGGGGGGCGACTGACCCCCCAAATGGGGGTGTTTTTTAAATGTTCCCAATGGGCCCCCTCATTGGCAACTGTCAAACTCAGTTCCGAATGGTAGCCAATGCCGCTACCATTCAACTCGACCGGCTCCATAGCAGTTGAATTTGACTGTTGCCAATGAGGAGGCCCATGCTTAATCGGCTGCGGCGCGAACCCTACTTTTTACCACAAACTCTTCATACTAGATCACCAACTACACAAATATTTATTATGGTATAGAATCCTTATTAAAAGAAGGTTTTCATTGCAACAAAAGGGAAAGAAATCGGCTGAGTGGTTGGTGTTTTATGGTGATTTGAGCCATTTTCCATGGAAATCACCACATTAGGGTATACATGCACCATGTGTGCTTAATCCAGTCTATCTCAGCACGCAAAGCGACCCACATAAAACCAGGCACATGCTCGGGTAGCTCTCAATTCCAGCTACACTGTGGTACTAAAATGGTGTCCATCAGGTGAAGTAAATGTGAGTGGCTGCCTTCTGAATGCAAAAATGCACATTTCAGGCACTTCCTCTGTTGCCCCCTCCGGCATCCTTTCAGGGGCCTTTCGTTTTATACATACACACAGGTGGTCATTTGCTCATTTGATTGTTAGATCAAGCTCCAAATGCCTGAAGAGTACTTCCTTCCTTCGTCCTGTTTGCAGCGACCAAAAACTGAATTATTTTACACCAACCCCGCACGACCCTGCAGGTTAATATACATATATATTTACCAAAACCGCAGTCACCCCGCAGGGCAGAAGGCATACTCATGCGGTGCTATTAAAAATGCACGGTAGCCCTCTATAGCTCGTGTGCTCACCTCCAGGTTGCATAGTAGATGAGGGTCCACGTGGCCAGCATGAGGTTGAACACGAGCACGAGCATACCCAATATAGCGACTAGACTGGCATTGACAGCTGCGTTGAAGAAATCTGTGCAGGCAGACAGATGCCAATGCTGGTTAAGCTTGAGGTGTGGAGTTAGTTGGAAGGGGCAGCAGCAGGGCCTGAGGATCACGACTAAGCATGGGTAAAAGGGTTTAGGTGTATGGTTGGTTGTGCCAACAATAACGAGGCTAGACGAGGGCAAGGCTCTTGTCTAGAGTGGCCCTTAGTTGTGCTTTAGAAACTCGCTTTCTGAGACTTGCACGGTTGAGCCAAGCCAAACAAATTCCAGAACGCAAGTTTTTCAATGGTTTCAGCTCATGCTTGTTATTGAATTATCATGAAGGGAATGGGGACTGGAAAAGGTGCAAAAAAGGAGACGTCCCATGGTGCATTGCCTGAGCAGATGTAAGCACAGCAAATGGCCGGAAATTTTCATGTCACACAAACACGTGTGACTTTGTCTTCCAAGACATGCTTGTCGTTGCTGATGGTTAGCAGTTTCCGCAGAGGGGTCAAGTTTTGGCTGAAATGGAAAACTTTTTGATGGCCCGGGCAAGCGAGTCGCTCTGACTTACTGTGAGGGAAATGATTGGAATTTGGTTTCTCACCAACCACTTGCACGTCTTTCATCTTCATTCGATTTGCAATGACTCTGAAACACCAAATATCACTGAATCTGGTGCAGTAGGTGGCCTACTATAAAGATTGGGCAGCAAAAGTAGGGTTCACGCTGTCGATCATCAGGCATGGCCCCCCAGATTAATCTTTAATTCTGTATTATCATTCCAAAGCGCTATTGTTTGAAGCTTGCAAAAAACATCCCTTTGGGGCCTCAGTCCCCCCCCCCTGGACATCTTGGGACATTTCCCTGAATTTCCCCCAAGTTGGGACACCCTATTTTGCCATCTAGCCTTTGACGGCAGTTACGTCAAAGCCCAACGAGATCTAGCCTTCATTAATGGCTGGCTAAATCTTCATCATGACACATGTATTCATGTGCGCACGCCTTTATGCACCCCAGCACACCTTTGCGTACGACATGACATGACATATGTACATATGTATTCATGTGCAGCACGTCTATATGCACCCCAGCACACCTTTGGTATGACATGACATATGTAGATATGTATTCATGTGCAGCACGTCTATATGCACCCCAGCACACCTTTGGTATGACATGACATATGTATTCATGTATTCATGTGCAGCACGTCTATATGCACCCCAGCACACCTTTCCTATGACGTGACATATGTAGATATGTATTCATGCGCAGCACGTCTATATGCACCCCAGCACATCTTTGGTATGACATGACATATGTAGATATGTATTCATGTGCAGCACGCCTTTATGCACCCCAGCACACCTTTGCGTACGACATGGCTGAACATGATGTTCCATCCCACTCCCAGGACCTGGACTCTCGATCTGCCCGCATGCCTGTAATAGAAACGGCAGGAACAGCAACAACAGCGTTCCTGAGGAGTCACAGAACCTGTGGATATTGCTTACTGGTGTGCTAGAAATGAATGGCAGAGACAGAGACCAATGTAAACCATTGGTGAGCTTCGCCTGAGTGCGAATGTTTGTTGTAAGCTTGCAAGAAACAAGGCATGTACATAGTGCCTGTATACGTGCTTGCATGCTACCTCTCCAGCCTGACTAAGGTGTGATCAGAGGGCAGAGGCCTTGCAAAAACAATCTGACGCCATTAAAAAGCAAGGCATACATATTTATTACTTATTGGACGAACCCATAGAAACGGCCTAGTCTCCTTATTGCAACTGATGCACGGCTTGCGAATGAAAGAGGAGTAGCACGTGCCTTCCAGTCTCTACAAGGCACGGCTTTTTGTTGCGAACACGCTCTTCCTGTGTGTGTGTGTGTGTGTGTGTGAATGTGCATGTATGTGCATCATGTGCACGGAAAGCAGCTCCGTTAGCTAGCCTGTGTTCACTCCTTGGTTTAATGCTGAGCGCTTCACTTTGACAGGGAGTTGAAATGCAGGCTTAGCCGTTTAAATCAAGCAAAGGCAGCAAAGCATTCCTTACCCAATAGTAGCCTGCCCCCCTGTCTAAGGTCCCTGCACGTGCGTGTGTATATGGTTGTGTGTGTATATGCGTGTATATGCGTGTACGTGTGTGTGTATGTGTGTGTGTGTGTGCATACATGCATATCTTCACAACAGCGCAGGTCAGAGCCACTATTTATCACTGTTGCACCCCTTTCATGCAACAACTGGAGCAAAGACCCATCATTTCCTTACGCGCAACTGGAAGGTACACACACATGTAGCAGGACATAAACAGACCTCCGCAGTTCAAACTCAAACCCACATTCTGGGTTCTCAAGCCTTTGCCGCATGCAGCGCTCCTCATCACTGTCTGTGCCCATTGCCGCTTCTTCAGCCCCATCAGTCTGAGAAAAAAGTATGTATTGTGTATTGTGCCTCGCCACAAAACAACGTGACGCACGCACACACATATACACATATGTATACACACAAACACCTCAAAAACAAGTGCAAACACATATATGCACACATGCGTGCACACAAGATCACGCATCCACACCTGCATATGTCACATGTCATACACATGCACATCGGGCGCGTGCACACATATATCACAGATCATGCAGCACGCACGCATATATCACACAAATACAAGCACACAGATGCGCACACGCGTGCATGCACGGTCACGCATCCCACACACTTTTCGAGGAATTAAGCTTTCAGACAAGCTGTCCTGACTCTGATTAAAGAATGATTGCATCCGTGCACTGCTTTTGACAGACGGCATGCTGTGTTGCCCCTGTTGGGCCATGGCTCAGCGATGTGTGCACCCTGTGTGTGTATGTGTGTGTATGTGTGTTGTGTATGTGTGCATGGGTGTGTGTGTATGCACGTGCATGCGTGTGTCTGTGCTTGTGTGTGTGAGTGTGTGTGTGTGTGTGTGTGTGTGTGTGTGTGTGTGTGTGTGTGTGTGTGTGTGCGCGCGCGCGTGCGTGTGCGTGTGTGTGTGTGTGTGTGTGTGTGTGTGTGTGCATGTGTGTGTGTGTGTGTGTGTGTGTGTGTGTGTGTGTGTGTGTGTGTGTGTGTGTGTGTGTGTG
>Ga0307942_1001570_pt1 | contig 18296 bp, 14 predicted proteins | sample OrgLakmetagen175_FD_201846 | JGI IMG/M metagenome (GOLD analysis project Ga0307942, IMG submission 201846) | Saline water microbial communities from Organic Lake, Antarctica - #175 | ecosystem: Environmental > Aquatic > Non-marine Saline and Alkaline > Saline | place: Antarctica: Organic Lake... | reverse complement strand
CCGCAGAGCCCGCTGGCGCAGACACCCCTCGCGAGGGCCACGTGAAGAGGAGACGGCGAGGCTGGTCTCCTGATAACCATGCATAACCAACACAGGTCGCCAGACCCGACAAAAATTGAGAGAGCCTGCAAAAATTGAGAGAGCCTGCAACGAGTACTCTATTTTTTTTTTCTCTGGGTCAGATAATTAATACATTTATTAACTAAATGTTCTGTTATTAAACCAGGAGTCGAAGATGGTCACAACAGGGTCAAACATGTGCCTTCGCGGCATGCCCTGAAAATCGGCACACACTTAGAGTGGTAATACAGCAGCTCAATTAACTTAAAATTACCTTCTAAGGTGCTCTGTGTGGCCTGTTCTGGCATTTGCAGTTATGGCAGTTGCCAGGTGGGGGGCGTCATTCTCACCTCCCCATAACAGAATACTGACAACCCCGAAATCTGAGTATTTGTACTTTCCTGACAGATTCCCTCGGATGGATTCTCTCGGATTGTCGAAAAGTACTCACGTGTGAAAGCACGGATGCTTGGTACATCTGATTGTATCTGATTTAATCTGTATTTTCTGATTTATTACGACCTGCGTCGTTACATTGTAATTACATATTTATAATAATTATAATGTCTTTCTGCCTTTCTCCATCATGCCACATGCATATGCCTTTCTCCATCATGCCACATGCATAAGGTGAGCTTCACCTGAACAGGCGTGCTTTCTGTGCAAGACTAGAGTCCTCTACTGGACCCTGCGAGCAAGCGCAGGTACCCAGGTCAAGTCGCCCACTGGTCAATATCGGTAACTCGGTACAATTTCATTTCCAAACAACCAGTGAGTTCGTAATAAATTTACTAACAAAAATTTGTCAAATCGAGACTTCGAAAATCACCCATAAGCCATAGCGACTAGTTGTAATTACATATTTATAATAATTATAATGTCTTTCTGCCTTTCTCCATCATGCCACATGCATATGCCTTTCTCCATCATGCCACATGCATAAGGTGAGCTTCACCTGAACAGGCGTGCTTTCTTTGCAAGACTAGAGTCCTCTACTGGACCCTGCGAGCAAGCGCAGGTACCCAGCTCAAGTTGAGCTGGTTTGACCAGATGTGTTGTGCATGCATTTTCACACACACACACACACACACACACACACACACACACACACACACACACACACACACACAAACACACACACACACACACACACACACACACACACACACAGGTACAGAGACTGACAACCATCAAGCCATATGTCATCGTCCCACCAGGACCGTGTCAGCTGGAAACCGGCCGAGGAGCACGGTGCCTGCACCACTCCTTTCTCCCTCCCGGTTTCCTCCCCCTCCATAGAGACACCATTTCTGTATTCTGTCAGGGCCCTGTCAAGCGTTCCTGCGGCCAGTTCTCCTGCTAAGATGGCAGCTGAGATGCTGAGCAAAGGCAATAGCAGCCTGTATGCATCAACTGAACACCACCTAGGAAGCAAAAGCTTGCTTGGCACGCTCAAAAAGCAGCCTAGCCTCCCGTTAGGCACAGCTGAGCCGCTGTCGAACGCCCCTGCTTGCTGTCTGCATGCTTTTGAGGGTATCTTGGACCCTGATGATGAGGGGCAGGAAGCGCACGCCGACAGCTTTGGCAACACGGCATGCATGTGAGCGTGGCTTGCGATATGCGTGCTGCTGTGCCATGAATGGAAACGCACATGGCTTTTGACATATGCAGTCAGCAAAAGCACACACGTGGTTACTTTCCACCTTGCATACATTCAAAGACTCAACATAGCTAGTTGGCCTCATGCGACAGCAGAAATCACGTCACCTTCCCCTTTTCAGACTGGTGGGCATACGCGCACACACGCACTCACACACACACACATACACACACACACACATACACACACACACAGGTGGGCTGCTGCAGCTGGCAACGTGGAAGTCGTGAAGAAGCTAGTGTCAGCAAGCAATCCAGACGGCGTCAATACTCGCAACCAGAATGGTGTGACGGCACTTCAGGTCAGAGTAGTGTGCACATAAGGAACGACATCAATCATCTTGTTGTCTCTATTATAAATGACTTTCATGAAATGCTTCATCCGCATCAGTTGCTGCCTGATTTGATGCAGGTGGCTGTGAAACAAGAGGACTTGACTATCGTGAACATCCTTCTAGCTGCTGGTGCAGATCCAACTCTCCGAGATTTAACCAGGTAAGCCACTTAGTTGCAGTCAGTCGCGAGTTAAAGAAAAGTCAAACTTACAAGCCTGGTAGAATTACCCATTTTTCCTCCCACGCTGGGTGTGCTTATTTACACCCGTAGGACATACACTGTACACTGTATGAATCTTGAGTATCCTCCGTGGGTCTCTGAGAGCATGAACAACTCTGTTGTGTCATCTAAATCTGTTAATATTTGTGGTAATATCTGCATCTATGACTACAGATACAACGGGTTGTCATTAATGGCAACACCAGCATTTGGGGAAAGATAATGAGTTAGTTTGCACACTCGGCACTCAAACAGGCGTCGTCCATCATTGTATCAAATCAACTTGCACACACACACACATACACACACACACACACACACACACACACACACGCACAAACGCACACACACTTGCAGGCAAATGACTGCCCTACACTGTGCTGTTATGTGCACAAAGCCTGGTCCTCTGCTCCTTACGTTGCTTCGGTCCCAGGGTTATGAGGAACAGGACAAAAATAGCAACGACGACGCCTACCAGGTGGGGATGATCGATGAGGCGTGATTGGACCGTTCTTGCAATGCTGTCAGAATGCTGCACGAGATGGTTTAGTTGCTTTGACATGAGAGGTTTAAGCGTCCACTCATTTTGTACAGTCACAAACTGTTTAATCCCTTCAGGGGCAGGTGAACGCAGAGCCGCTCTCCCCCACAGAGCTGCCACGTGGCAACGGACAGCTGGCCAGTAAGCTGCAACTGGAAATGATGCTGGGAGCCAATGCAAGGTGCGCATCCAGTGTCAAAGCAATCAAAATATAGGATTTAGGATTTAGGTTTAGTATACCCTTTCTTGCAGTTTTGCTTGGTTGCTAGCACAGTGTATCTCTGAATGTTAAGACTTGCAATGTGGTTGACAAGTCATGGCTGGAACTGTTGCTGACTAAGTCTCTGTGCCGCTTGTTTCCAACCTGCTTGACACATTGTCTTCAAGGAACTGTTTGACTTATTGACTGTTCGACTTACCTAACCCTAAACCCCTGGTCGTCCCACGGCTGGTACTTCACTAGGAGTTGTGTATGCTTGCTGAAAATGCTGCACAGCTATTTCTCCGAACCTGTGACCAAGAAACAATCAGAAAAGCTGATGTATACTTCTATAAAGATAACCAGTGTCTGAAACGACATGTATGCTCACAGAGACAGCTTGGCCAGCCAGAATATGGAGCTAAAGGCAGATGGCCTTCCATTTGATGCCCCCAGCAATTAGAGTGTAACACAAAATAGCAAGGGGTAAAACCAAACCCTTGAAATAGTCAAAGGGGAGGGGAGATAAAAATCTGCCTCAAAAGGACTTTGTCGTGGGCCTTGCTGGCAAAACATTCGTAGTTGGGGCGCAACACCTGGCACATGCGTAAAAACTTCATCTTAGTCTCGTTGCCTCATTCTTCTTTCGCATCGATAGTTTCAGGATGGGTGCAACCCCTGGCAGATGCGCAACAGCTTCATCTTACTCTCATTGCCTCTTTCTTGTATCGCATTGTGTAGTTTCAGGAGGGTGAGCCATCCTGGAGTCGAAAATGCAGCCGAAGCTGCAGAGAGTCCTGAGCAAATGAAGAAGGTGTGTGATCGATGTTGGAGAGAACTCGGTGCGTATTGGCATTGACATTGTCTAAAGTCAAGGTGCAGCACATATAAATCTAGAGAAAGCGAGGGAGGGAGAGAGATACGAGTATACACAAGAGAGATGGGTTTGGGGTGGGAGGGGTTGAAGAGAAAGAAGAAGGTGTGCACCTGATTTAATCTTGTGCTCTGATCATATTCACCAGTACCTGTTGTGTGTCTTCCTACACAGGACTCTAACAGCCGGGAAGCTGCAATGCAAGCTTTCAAGATTGCCGCAAACAAAGAAGAGGAAGAGGAAGCCCGTAGGCTTGAACAGTTACAGCAGCAAAAAGCGCAACAGCAACGCATCTCGCGATTTCTAGAGACCCTCGATGCACTTGGGCAGGTACATAATTACTAGCTCCTTGCCACCTGCACGGCAGTGTTGCAAATGGCACTTTGTTATTACCTCTAGCTGATGGCGCAAGTCAAAAGAGGCCAAGGCTAGACAGGATTGCATTTAGAATTTGACGAATATGGTAAGGCATGTAAACCTCAACCCTGTAAAAGCGCCGATTCAGCCCCCGCGGACACTCCATGTTCATTGTGCGGTCTTTCGTTTTTTTAGCAAGTTAGGCACCTTAGAAGCTAGACACAACCACAAACAACAGTGCATCAAATGCCTGCTTGCCCGTTTGTCTCTTACTTACTTCCTTGCTTGTGCAGTCAGCTTTGGTGCTTGCAATCAACTGCGGCAAAATGGAGGCCATAGACACATTGCAGAAAGCGAACGCTAGCATTTTCACAAGGATCCACTTTGCTGCTCAGCATGGTCACAACAATGCAGGTGTGTTCTCCTTTTTGACGTACTTAAATGGGGTTGATGTAGTCTAAGGGGCCTTGAAAGCACTTTACAGCTAAGGGGTTACTCTTGTGAGTCATGTGACAATTGAAGCAAGAAATCGTGTGCAGTTTGCTTCACGCCAGGCAATCATGTCAGTCAGAGTGAGCTGTTTTCTGGTTCTAAGCCATTGAATGCCAAATTGCAAAATTATTTCCCATCGCAGTGAAGGAGCTTCTCCAAGCAGGGGCACCGGCTGATGAGGTTGACACTGATGGGGTCTCGCCAGTCATCAAGGCGGCTCAGAACGGGTCGGTCACTTATCCTTCATACTGTGGTCACTTCATGCTGCATGCTAAGTCACTTCCTGCTTTGTGTTGAATCATCAAGCATGTACAAATGGGTCGGCCATTTCATGCTTCGTAGTAAGTCACTTCCTGCTTTGTATTGGATCACGAAGCTTGTAAGAATGAATCAGTCAGTTCATGCTGCAAGGGCTGACCGTAGTCATTTTATGCTGCAAGGGCTGACCGTCGTCAGTTCATGCTGCAAGGGCTGACCGTAATCATTTCATGCTGCAAGGGCTGACCAAAGTCACCGCAATCTGACCATAACTAAGGTTGGCCAGAGCCAATAATACATACGTATATACGTATATGCGGTGTACATGCAATAATTTTAGCAGGGAAATGACCATGCATACAGTCATATACGGTGTGTATATATGGTTCTGGCCAACCCTAACCCTAACCCTGACCAAACCGTACATACCTGCAGTGTACGCAGGTACCAGTGTAGCCAATTAATTGTGTCCATCAGGAGCAGTGTATGCAGTTACCTATGTTGTAGCCCTGCAGCTGTCAGTTCAGGGTCTTGTTTTAAAATATAACCTTTTCAAGCCTTGCTTAATAGAATTAGTTTTGCAAAACGCGTACGGCGTACGGCCACTAAAAGTGGGTAAGAAAATGGTTACTTCAAACGTGCTTTGTCAGGCTGCCCTTTTCCAGGGGCCTGTCCTCTAAAGCAAATTGATTGAGCAACTGAGCAAAACATTTGACACACTAAGGCAATTGGGATTTACACCAATTCGAATGCCCCCCTTTGTAGTGGTATATACCCAGGTGCATACAACTCCATCTGATGGTATACGTAGGTTGGCCAGAACCGTATATACACACTGTATATGACCGTATATTTGGTGGGTTCCCTGCCAAAAATAACGTATAACCACCGTATATGTATATACGGTTGCTGGCCAACCCTAGGTATAAAACGCCCAACGGCCAACCCTTGTTACTTTTTTTGAAGTTGCATGCCGTGCTGTCACAATTATTACCAAAAATCCTCGTAAACATTTGTAAACAAGATGAAGTGCTGTGCACTTGCTAGCTGACCTGCCCTGGTAGGCAGCATCCCATTGTCATTTTTGACCAGTAGCATGGCAGCACGTGCTGCATGATGTGTCATGATGCAGATGCGTCATGACTTTCTTTACTGCTGTGCAAATTAATGTGTATAGCCTATGATTCACAATGTGTCATTGGAGCTCACTCCACGCGGGGTCTGCAACAATAAACGAATAATGTCTAGGCCCACAGGGCCTGGGTTTTTTTGTTGGGAAAACGAAAACAGTTTCCTGTTCATCCTCGGCAACCTGCACCTAATTGAGCTTTGGTTCCGGGCTGTGGACGGTGGCAGAGGCAAGCGTAAGTATGGTTCAGTTTAGTTTAGTTGGATCACAAAGGCATTCAACCTGAAATGGCTGCCCAACCTATGAGAACGAGGTAAACCTAAGAGAAAGAGAGTAATGTAAAATAGGCAAAAGTAAGCATCCTGAGGGTGAGGCGCCGGTCAGGCACGTGCCAGGGGGCCCCCACGCTCTCCGTTGGCTACTTCTGTACTGCAAGCAGAGTTGTGCATTCATGCTCTCTGGTGCTGGGTGATGTTCAACCTCCTTGGTGTCCCAGCTGAGGAGCCTTACGCTGAGGAGGCTGCTTGCAAGGGGGTGGGCATGGGAATATGAGGGTTACAAGGGTTACAAGGGGTTACAAGGATGGCCTACAGCCCGAGTCTCTGGCTGATGGCAAATTGGCTGGTGAAACAAAATCAACCAGTGTCAAAAATTGAAACTAAATCTGACACGAACTTGAGGAGTCTGTATGAGTCTTGATTCAGGAATGCATTGATCTCAAAATCAGTGATACTGTGATGACAAGTTAAGAAAGGAATAAATTCAGAGAGGGAATATGAGGACTTCCATGATTCAAGGGCTCCTCTTAGCTCTTAGAGCCCCCCTTTTTTCCTGTTTAAAATCCACACAATTATAATACCCTGTGCAGGCAACCCACAATCAATTCAATTTTCCTTGTGGGGCACCCTCACTGCCATGCGTGTTCCCTGTCTTTTGCAAACAGGCATGGGGATGTGCTGGCCACCCTCCTTGCTGCCAAGGCAGATGTGCACCGCAAAGTTCCTGGGACCGAAAAGACCTGCATCTTGGTAAGGCTTGGCTAGGCAATTCTGCAGCCTCGCTAGCATTCGAGTGACCGTCCGTATTTTTTTCGCACCTTTTAACCGACAAAACAGACTCTTTTACGCAGCCAGTAAATGTCACTCCCCGCATGAAGTCAGGGTCAGGAAGTGATTGGTAGCACTTTGCTCTTGGTAGATGTTTGTACACAGCTGATATGCACATTCCTGCAAGTATACTTCTGTGCAAATTATCTAGCCAACTGTTGCCCTATATCTCGAACCATCCCTTTTGGTTTAGTTTAGTTTGGATTACAAAGGCATTCAACCTGGAATGGCTGCTCAACCTATCCCCTTTTGCCCTTTGTCCTCAAATTCCATGTATTATCCAACCAGCTGGCAGCATCTCCCATATCTTGAGCCACACCCTCTTGTCCTCAAATTCCGTGCGTAATTTGTCCAGATGGCTGCAGCTGGCAGCATCTCCCATATCTTAAGCCAATGTCCAGATGTCCAGATGGCTGCAGCTGGCAGCATCTCCCATATCTTGAGCCACACCCTTTTGTCCTCAAACTCCGTGCGTGATGTGTCCAGATGGCTGCAGCTGGGAAGCACCTCAATGCTGTCGTGAAGCTGATTGAGCATGGAGCCAACATCGAAGACAGGGGGGCGCTGAGGTCCGTTGCCATACTGCTGCAAGAGTACTAAAATACACTAGCAGTGCAAGATTATGAGTACACTTGCAATGCAAGAAGCACAATTGTAATGCAAAAATATGAGTACTGCTGCGCACACGCTTTAATGACTGCACGAAGAAAAAACGTTGAGACGCTGAGCGCAAACAGTGTTTCATTTGTCTTGCTTATTTTCAGTACTGCTGCACACTGCACACACACGTTCTTAGCTGCTCCAAGGAGCAATTTCCAAGACACTTTGTGTTTAAAGTAAATCATTGATCTTGCTCATCTTTTTGACACAGTTTGTTTGAATATTGCTGCGGTATATTTGTATGTTGCGCTCCATTGCCTCCGTCCACTGCAGCAACACACCCATTATTTTGACACAGTCTGTTTGAACAATGCTGCGGTATAATTAATATGTTGCACTCCATTGTTTTTGTCCACTGCAGCAACACTCCCGTTATTTTGGCACAGTCTGTGAATATTGCTGCGGTATAATTTGTATGTTGCGCTCCATTGTTTCTGTCCACTGCAGCAACACACCCATTATTTTGGCAAGTGCATCTGGAAGTGCGTCAGTGGTGCAGCATTTGTTAAAGAAGAATGCGGACGTCGATGCTGTAAATATTGATGGGGTAAGTTGGGACATTTCCCTTACATATAACGGCACATGCAGCAAGCCCTCTCAAGGGACTTTGCATCTTATCTTGCATACTTAGCTTGCTGTATGTTTGATGCCTGTTTGAAGGTTTACAAAATACCTAATTAGTGCTACCTAGCAAGTAGCAGCACACACACACACACGCGCACACAGACACACACAGACACACACAGACACTATCCTATATTATACACGCGCACAACACAAACGCTCACATACTCTCACACACACTCACACACAAAGACCCACAACACACACACATACACACACACACACACACCTAGCAAGTAGCAGCAGGGCGAACACTTTGCTGAGGCACAAATGCATATGCAAGTGGGGCAAAACATTGTTCTGATCTAGGTATACTAACTCTGTTTGAAAGTCCTTTCTAATCCTTTCTTATGAAAGTGTCTCTTGCATGGTTGCAAAGGACGTCCTTATTCAATTTATTCAATTTACTCACACAAATTGCCGTGTAGGATACTGCTTTACATTCAGCCGCATGCGCAGGCCACACAGGTAAGCAAATGATTTGTGTGTACGTACTTGCTCGCGTGCGTTTCTGGTGGATCACTCGGCCTGTAGGTCTACGTGAACAAGATACAAACAGGTAAGCAAATGATTTTTGTGTACGTACATGCTTGCGTGCGTTTCTGGCGGATCACTTGGCCTGTAGGTCTACGTGAACAAGGTACAAGCAGGTAAGCAAATGATTTGTGTGTACGTACATGCTTGCGTGCGTTTCTGGCGGATCACTTGGCCTGTAGGTCTACGTGAACAAGGTACAAACAGGTAAGCAAATGATTTGTGTGTACGTACATGCTTGCGTGCGTTTCTGGCGGATCACTTGGCCTGTAGGTCTACATGAACAAGGTACAAACAGGTAAGCAAATGATTTGTGTGTACGTACATGCTTGCGTGCGTTTCTGGTGGATCACTTGGCCGGTAGGTCTACGTGAACAAGGTACATACAGGAATGGACAGTACAAGTGTGTCTCACAGAAGCAAGCACCAGCTTAAGGGTTGATGCGTTATGCTTTTATACCTTAAGGCCGATCCAGCAAGAAAACGCAGCAGTAGGTCCACAAGCTCCACCAAATACTAAAAGAGGCCTTTGACAAGAAGGTACGTATCGTCAAGAAGGTATGTATTATGTATCAACAACAAGGTTCATATCAACAAGTCCTTGTGAGGTAGAGGCACGCACCTATCTTTTTAATGCTCATGCCAGCCAGCTCATGCTTTGGATGTTTTACGTATTGACAAGAAGGTACGTATCGAACAAGGTCCATACAAAGCCCAAGCAGGGTCTCAACGGTCCATATGCATGTCTAAAGATGTGTGGCAGCTCCAGCAACCCGGTATTAAGAAGCACATTTCTAGGATTGGCCATAACCGTGAAGTCTGTCTGGCGCGTTATACCAACAGTGTAAGTATTTTTTATTGTTACCATATACACCCTATATGACCGTATATTTGGTGATATCCCTGCTTAAAATAATTACTGTATGTAAACCGTTTACAAACGGTTCTGGCCAACCCTACATATTTCCAGCATGGTTGTTTCAGAATCACACCAACATGTGCTCACAGATGTTGTGCGTGTTCTGCTCAGCTCCTCAGCTATGTTTGACGTACGCAACGGCAATGGAGAAACCGCGTATGTCGCCGCTGTAAGAAAGGGGCACACAGAGACAGCCGCAGTCCTTGAAGCTGGGGGCAGCAATCCCCACTTCCGGCTACACTGGTAATATGTTTTGAATTGTTTTTGTGAATGTGTTGGGCCGTGGGTGTAATTGAAAGCGCGTGCAATTGTGTGTGCTTGTTGCAGTCCTTCAGCGATGATGTTATGCCTAGCTGCGAGGAGCGATAGCTGCTGTTGATCATTTGATCATGTGTAGGGTTGGCCAGAACCGTATATATACACCGTATATGACCGTATATTTTTGATTCACCTGCCAAAAATACCGTATATACACCGTATATATATGGTTCTGGCCAACACTTACCAATTAAACTGTTGGCAAAGCGGTGTGTAGCTTGTTTATAAAATAAAGCTGGCCAGAGTCGAATACACCCACGGTATATGATCGTGCATACTAGTATTCCCCTGCTGGAAGTACCGCACAAACTCCGTGATGTTGTTGACAGCTGCAGTCCTTGAAGCTGGGGGGAGCAATCCCCACTTCCGGCTACACTGGTAAATAGGGTTGGCCAGAACCGTATAAATAAACCGTATATGACCGTATATTTCGTAATTTCCCTGCCAAAAGTACCGTATATACACCGTATATATATAGTTCTGGCCAACCCTACTGGTAAACCTTTTGGCGGTGATGGGAGGGGTGTGTGAATGAGTTGGGCTTTGGGATGAATAGAAGCCTGTGCTTTTGTTGCACACCTCCAGTGATATTATTGCCTCGCTGCTATCAATGTGATCACTCGTACTGCTGTGGGTATGTATAAAAGCCTGTGCTTTTGTTGCACACCTCCAGTGATATTATTGCCTCGCTGCTATCAATGTGATCACTCGTACTGCTGTGGGTATGTATAAAAGCCTGTGCTTTTGTTGCACACCTCCAGTGATAATATTGCCTCGCTATTATCAATGTGATCACTAGTATTGCTGGCAAAGCGGTGTGCAGCTTGCTTATAATGAGAGCTGGCCAGAACCGGATACACACACTGTATATGACCGTGCATAGTGCATACGAAAATTTCCCTGCTTGAAATGCCGCATAACACCATGAAAGTGTCTACATGCATGCATTTCCTTGCCATCTATTGTCACGGCACTGTTTTTCTGTGCTCAGTCAGACCCTCATGTGTGACACAGGGCCGTTGAAAACGACGGTTGCGCTCAGCCTGAGGTCGACAACATCCCCACGCTCACGGACCTCCTTCTAGCTCAAGTGCCGGTTAATCTGCGAGATCAGACAGGATGGACTGCCCTGACTGCAGGTATCTGCCCCATGAGTGCGTGACCATTCCCAGCTGATTGCGGCTTTAGATAGTTTATATTACCTGATTTTCAAATGGAACCCGCTGGTGTCGTCGCTTGCAGCGATTTCAACAGCCCCTGCATCTTTGGAAACACCTTCCTGCAATTTGCAGCTGCTAAGAAGGGCAAAAGTCACGCTGTGATGCGCCTCGTCGAAGCCGGTGCAGACATCAACTTAGCTTCAGAAGATGGCAAGACACCACTCCTGGCGGCTAGTGAGAACGGGCATGATGAGGTGATTGGTTGGTGTGGATGTGGGTGTGGGTGTAATGGACGTGGGCTTGGGTGCGAATGTGGATGTGGGTGCGGATGTGGATGTGGGTGTGGATATGGATGCGGGTGTGGGTGAGGGTGAGGGTGCATGTGAGTGCGTGTGGGTGTGGGTGTTGGTGTCCTTGTGCGTGCGTGTTTGTGTTTGTATGCCCATTTTGCATTGATTTTGTGGTTAATTCACATTTTGCAATGCACCAAAAGGAAGATTTCGAATTTGGCTCAGGATGAAACTTGCTGCTATACCCAGAATATGCATGTGATATGGGGGCACACCTGATTCCATTGCAGGTACCTGTGTAGTGTAACTTGGCAGCAGTTGAAGAGATGTTAGCTGTGGAATACCCATTGTAAACCTCCAAAACTAAGTGGGTTACATTGAATACGCTTATCTACGTTGAATACACATATCTACATTGAATACACTTATCTACATTGAATACACTTATCTGCATTGAATACGCTTATCTACGTTGAATACACTTATCTACATTGTATGCACTTTTCTACAATGAATACACTAATCTACATTGAATACACTTATCTGCGTTTAATACACTTACTGGCCACCGTGAAATATTGTGTTGCTGCAACACGAGGCATCAAAGGCAAACCTGTTCGTAAATTCCTTTTTTTGTATTTACGCTGCAGGTCATTCATGTGCTGTTGGCTTGCCAGGCCAATATCGGTGCCTTTGATGCACTGAAGAGGACGTCATTGCACTTTGCAGGTGCGGCCTGCCTCAACCCACATGCAATGCGTTCCTGTCTCCACATGCAATGTGTTCCTCACTCCACATGCAATGTTTTCCTGAATCCACATGCAATGTTTTCCTCAATCCACACGCAATGTGTTCCTCACTCCACATGCAATGTGTTCCTCAACCCACATGCAATGTGTTCCGCACCCCACATGCAATGTTTTCCTCAATCCACATGCAATGTTTTCCTCAATCCACACGCAATGTGTTCCTCACTCCACATGCAATGTGTTCCTCAACCCACATGCAATGTGTTCCGCACTCCACATGCAATGTGTTCCTCTATCCACATGCAATGTTTTCCTCAATCCACATGCAGTGTGTTCCTCAAAACACACGCAATGCGCTCCTCAATCCACATGCAATGCGTTCCTGTCTCCACATGCAATGTGTTCCTCGACCCACATGCAATGTGCTCCTTGACCCACATGCAATGTGTTCCTGTCTCCACATGCAATGTGTTCCTTGACCCACATGCAATATGTTCCTCTATCCACATGTAATGTGTTCCTCTATCCACATGCAATGTGTTCCTGCATTTGTTGTTTTGGGGAAGCCTGACGTTTTAACTAACCAGCCGGATGGATTGCTCCCTCGTCAACCTGGCTGGCCTTAAGCATGTACACATCTGTATCTGTCTTCCTTTGTCCTTCGGTGTATTTCTGTGCCGACCTCAATGTCTCTCCCTTAGACCTTTGCTCAGAAATCGTAAATACCTCTCTACCACAATGAGCAGCAGAATGTAACGTCCATGGATCCACCGCCCCCCCCCCCGAAAAATATAAATATTTTATGGTCAAATCGTGCATTTGCCCCCCCCTTGCTGGACCTTCCCGACAGGTGCAGGCGAGGCTGGGGCTGGGGTTGGGGGTGCAGGGGCAGGGGCAGGCGGAGCGGGGCTGGGGGGTCAGGGAGTGCAGGGAAGATGAGTGCTGGAATTCCTGACCACTCATCGGAAGGCTTCCTGACCACTCATTGCCTATACTGCTCAAAAACGTTAATTTCCGCTACCGCCCCGCAACCGCCCCCTTTGGAAATAACTATATATTAAATTACCGCCCTGTCACTGCCCCCACCAAAGAACAATAATTAGGAGGCGGTAATATACCTATCGGTTTAACATTTTTGTTCTATGCTTGCAGCTCGCAACAACCATCCAGTAGCCTTGAAGCAGCTGCTTGATATTTGCTTGTCCCTGCCGGATACGAGTCCCCCCGTCATGGCGGGCTCCAGGAGCACTGCATCACGCGGTTTCGTAGATGGCACTCTCACGAATGAGCATGTAGAAACGTCGACAGCAATGCAAGCTAAGACTCAGGAAGAGGAAGAGGCGGAAGCCCAAGGCCAAGGGGGAGCCGCAAACACTTTGACCTGTGACGTGGTCCAGACGGTCAAGCGGGCTAGAACGCCATCACGCAGGTGATTTGCAGCTTTGACAGACGCACACACACATACACCTGCATTTGCGTTTTAAGAAGTAAGGCACAAGTTGCAGGAGGGTCTAACGACGTCGCACAGGTGATTTGCAGCTTTGACAAACGCGCGCACACACACACTAATACACACACACACACACACACACACACACACACACACACACACACACACACACACACGCGCGCACATGCGCACACAGACACACAGACACACACGCACACGCGCGCACACACACACACATGCACACGCACACACACACCTGCACTTCCGTTTTATGAAGTAAGGCACAAGTTGCAGGAGTGTCTAACTCAGGTGATTTGCAGCTTTGACGCAACCTGCTTTTTCGTTTTAAGAATCCAAGGAATTTACGCCAACTCTCTTAGACAACCTATACCAAGATAACCTAAGCCAACTCTAAGGCATAATTGCAGCTGTATCAGTACCCTTCACGATTTATCGACTCGCCTTCAGCCTTTTTCCACACGTCCGCAAGAGAGCCAGGCAGCAGTCCATGTTTTGGTCGTTCCCATCTGCAGCACCCTGTCTCTCTCCTAGCTTTTTTCCCCATGGGTAGCACCCTAAATTTGTCCTGACTTTCCTTCCTATAGGCAGCACTGTATCTTTCTCCTTTAAATCCATCATGAGTTCTCGACTCACCTTCGGCCTTTTTCCACATGTCCGCAAAAGAGCCAGGCAGCAATCCTTGTTTAGAACCTTCTCATCTTTGCAGCACCCTATCTTACTCCTAACTCTCCTATAGGTTGCACGCCATCTTTCTCCTATATATCCTCCCTGCAGGACGGGCTTTGCGCTGCCCTTCATGTCCCTCCCCTTGCAGCAGAAGGCCATCCTGGATGCGCAGGTGCGTGCAGTGTACTGACTGACCTGTCCCATCTTTGCTACGGCTCTGTCTGTTGTGAGCACTTGCCGAGACTTGCTCACAATGCATGACCTCAACTTTGTACTTTGTAACCTTTGCACCAACCTTTGAGGGTGATGTGACATGCGTGCAGTTGCTTGACGTTAAACTGAGTTCGATAGAGTGCAGTGGAAGTGCTGTGACTGTATTGACCAGCCTCGTCTTTGCTAGGGCTCTGGCTGCTGTGAGCACTAGCCGAGACTTCCTCTTGATGCACATCCTTATTTAGACTTGGTATACTTTTTTACTTTGTACCAATTTTTGAGGAAAAGGTTAATGGGACATGCTTGCAGTTGCCTGACGTTAAACTGAGTTCAATAGAGTTTGGTGAGCTCGCCACTCAGGCAAATCCCCTTGATTTCCACTGGCACTATACTGATACATTTCCAATTTCCACTGGCACAATATTGATACATTTCCAATATCCACTGGCACAATATTGATACATTTCCAATTTCCACTGGCACTATATTGATACATTTCCAATTCCCACTGGCACAATATTGATACATTTCCAATTTCCACTGGCACAATATTGATACATTTCAATTTCCACTGGCACTATATTGATACATTTCCAATTTCCACTGGCAATATATTGATACATTTCCAATTTCCACTGGCACTATATTGATACATTTCCAGTTTCCACCGGCACAATATTGATGCATTTCCAATTTCCACTGGCACTATATTGATACATTTCCAATTCCCACTGGCACAATATTGATACATTTCCAATTTCCACTGGCACTATATTGATACATTTCCAATTCCCAATGGCACAATATTGATACATTTCCAATTTCCACTGGCACTATATTGATACATTTCCAATTTCCACTGGCACTATATTGATACATCTCCAATTCCCACTGGCACAATATTGATACATTTCCAATTTCCACTGGCACACTACATTGATACATCTCCAATTCCCACTGGCACAATATTGATACATTTCCAATTTCCACTGGCAAAATATTGATACATTTCAATTTCCACTGGCACTATATTGATACATTTCCAATTTCCACTGGCACAATATTGCTACATTTCCAATTCCCACTGGCACAATATTGCTACATTTCCAATTTCCACCGGCACTATATTGATACATTTCCAATTTCCACTGGCACTATACTGATACATTTCCAATTTCCACTGGCACAATATTGATACATTTCCAATTTCCACTGGCACAATATTGATACATTTCAACTTCCACTGGCACTATATTGATACATTTCCAATTTCCACTGGCACTATATTGATACATTTCCAATTCCCACTGGCACAATATTGATACATTTCCAATTCCCACTGGCACTATATTGATACATTTCCAATTTCCACTGTCACAATATTGATACATTTCCAATTTCCACTGGCACAATATTGATACATTTCAATTTCCACTGGCACTATATTGATACATTTCCAATTTCCACTGGCACTATATTGCTACATTTCCAATTTCCACTGGCACAATATTGCTACATTTCCAATTTCCACTGGCACTATATTGATACATTTCCAATTTCCACTGTCACTATATTGATACATTTCCAATTTCCACTGGCACTATATTGATACATTTCCAATTTCCACTGGCACTATACTGATACATTTCCAATTTCCACTGACACAATATTGATACATTTCCAATATCCACTGGCACTATATTGATACATTTCCAACTCCCACTGGCACAATATTGATACATTTCCAATTTCCACTGGCACTATATTGATACATTTCCAATTTCCACTGGCACTATATTGATACATTTCCAATTTCCACTTGCCTTATACTGATACATTTCCAATTTCCACTGGCACAATATTGATTCATTTCCAATATCCACTGGCACTATATTGATACATTTCCAATTCCCACTTGCACAATATTGATACATTTCCAATTTCCACTGGCACTATATTGATACATTTCCAATTTCCACTGGCACTATATTGATACATTTCCAATTTCCACTGTCACTATATTGATACATTTCCAATTTCCACCGGCACTATATTGATACATTTCCAGTTTCCACCGGCACTATATTGATACATTTCCAATTTCAACTGGCACAATATTGCTACATTTCCAATTTCCACTGGCACTATATTGATACATTTCCAATTCCCACTGGCACAATATTGCTACATTTCCAATTTTCACCGGCACTATATTGATACATTTCCAATTTCCACTGGCACAATATTGCTACATTCCCAATTTTCACTGGCACTATGATGGTAATTGTACTTGCTTCAAGCTGATGACTGTGCTCTTTCATGTTCAGGACAAGAAGAGCTCCACAGCTCTGGTTTTGGCAGCCAAATACGGGTGTGTACGCATGCGGTAGTGTGATTGTGCATGTGTTGTTGTCACATGGCTAACTTCAATGAACGGGATATGCCAGCACAATGTACGTCCTCTATGTTACTAGGATGCATGTGTTGAGGAAAGAGCGTAATTTATTGGTAATTTATCAGAGGGTGTGTACGTATGCGGTAGCGTGATTGTGCACGCGTGCTGTTTTCACATGGCTTTGCTTCAGTACACACAAAGATCGTGCATGCGTGCTGCTTCCACATGGCTTTGCTTCAATGAACGGGGAATCCAGTGCAATGTACGTCAACTCCTTTACCTTAGTACATGTGTTGAGCAAATGATATAATTGGCATCTATATAATATTTACCCTTTTAGCAGTGTCCAATCCAATTTGACGTGCTCCTGCGTCTGTGGTTGCAGGCATGTTGAGTCCGTGGAGCTGCTTGTTTTGGCTGATGCAGACATCCACATATGTGATTCCAAGGGGTGAGTGTCCCCCTAGTTCTTCATCCTTAGAGTTGCATGTCAAAGGCCTTACTGCTGCACAGCTAAGCACTTTCGCAACAAGAGGTGCTTGCAACTTGCAATAGGGTTCACAAAAGCATGTCGCTATTTATGCACTGGACAGCAAGACTTTTCAGCAAGATTTTTTCATTGCATTCATGTTCTTCCTAGCTCCTTACAGGTTCATTCACGCTTGCTCACAAAACAAGGCAACTAGTTATTCACACTTGGTGTTGCTCAGGTGGTCAGCTCTGTGTCTTACGCACCTCTGTGTCTCGCACCTCTGTGTGTCACGCACCTCTGTGTCTTATGCACCTCTGTGTCACACACCTCTGTGTCACGCACCTCTGTGTCTCATGCACCTCTCTCTCACGCACCTCTGTGTCACGCACCTCTGTTTCACGCAACTCTGTGTCACACACCTCTGTGTCATGCACCACTGTGTCACGCACCACTGTGTCTTATGCACCTCTGTGTCGCGCACCTCTGTGTCACGCACCACTGTGTCTTATGCACCTCTGTGTCACACACCTCTGTGTCACACACCTCTGTGTGTCGCGCACCCTTGTGTGACACAGAGGTGCATAAGACACAGTGG
>Ga0307942_1001566_pt1 | contig 18315 bp, 20 predicted proteins | sample OrgLakmetagen175_FD_201846 | JGI IMG/M metagenome (GOLD analysis project Ga0307942, IMG submission 201846) | Saline water microbial communities from Organic Lake, Antarctica - #175 | ecosystem: Environmental > Aquatic > Non-marine Saline and Alkaline > Saline | place: Antarctica: Organic Lake... | reverse complement strand
CTCCATGCAAGCACACGACTGGGTGCACGGATTTCCACAATTCAAGTTGCAAGGGACTAAAAAATTAATGTTTAATGACGCGATGACGATGGGAGCGTGTTCTGAGGATGCGAGTCTCCATGTTTGATTGACAGATGTGAGCAGGTTGAAGGCACGCATGCAAGCGCACACACACACACGCGCACACACACACACTCACACACATACTCACACACACACACACACACAAACACGCACGCAGGCATGCACGCACGCACATACACACACGCACGCACACACACACATACACACACACACAAACATACACACACACACATGTATTAAGCGCGCACAAAGCACACACAAGATGTCAGTTCACAGCGCAAAAGGCTTCGCCAACTTTTCAGCATCGCTTGCGATGCTTCCCCCCACTTGTCTTTGTGTGTACGTGTGTGTGGGCGAGGGATAACTACCGTGTGTTAGTACGACGCGCGTGACAAGCGTGATATCAATAAGGTTATGAGTAAGGGTGGGTCATGACCTCGCCGAGCCTCACACTCGGCGAGCCTCTTTCCCGGTGTGGAAGACACCTGTCGGCCAGCGAGGGTGTCCAATTTTTGAAAGGAATCAGCCCCATCTCTCCAGAAATCCCCCAAATTCCCAAATCCGAGTTTTCCGTGGCTGAATTGGCTGACAGGCCCATCTTTTAAACCAAGTATCTTCATTAACAACATTTATTCATTATTATATAAACCAGGAAGAGTCAAAATGGGTGTGCAACAGGGGGGCTGTAGTCGCCGGCTCGAGTTTTCCTGGCTCACACGCCCATATTTTCCACTCGGTCTCAACACTTACATTCATTAATATATATAAGCAAACAACAGAAAAAGTTCCGGCTCAATCCGTGCAGATTTCAGAAAGTGATTTTCTAACCGTAATGCACCAACTAGGGCCTCTCCAGCGAGTGCCTAGCCTCGTTGAGGCTCGCTGAGCCTCGCTGAAAATCAGACACCCTAATTACCCACCTTTAGTTATGAGCATTGAAGGCCTAACTCCTAGACACATGTACACATTCAAGGCAACAAACTCACACACCCACACACACCACACACTCACACACACACACTCACACACTCACGTTCAGGCCCTTGATAAAGGTCGCCTCTGCCTCCACCCAATCTTTGGCTTCCAAAGAGCGTTCGGCTGAGGTCCGTGTTTTGTCGTATGCTTTGACCTGATGATACGATGAGGAAAGCAGCGGCGAGGCTTGAGCACGCAAGAAAGATTTGACTACAATATTCATATCATAGGGTTGGTCAGAACCATATATATACGGTGTATATACGGCATTTTTGGCAGGGAAATCACCAAACCTACGGTCATGTGCGCTGTACATATACAGTTCCGGCCAACCCTTATTCACCTCGTCAGAGGCAGGCATTCCACTTGTATATAATGCGCATATATTGAGTGAGAAGGACCATTATAAGAGTGTTGTTGCTGCTGATCTAGGTCCTGGGATGACGACACTGCTTTACATGTATGAACAGAATGGAGGAAAGCGCGTGAGATCTGCGTTTCATGGACTTCATCCCCACGGAGAAGTTGCACCCACTCAACAAAGCCGCCATGTATTTAGGCAATACTGTTACATCTACCATCCACCTCTACGGCACAGCTGGCATTTATGTACCTTGCATGTGTGGCTCATTTGCAAAGTGGCTTGCACACATAAACACGTGTGAATATGTGCTGTGCGCATGCGTGCTTGTGTGGGACGGGTGCAAAGCTACACGTACCTTGTTGAACTCAGTCCGCGCGTCTTTACAGTCAGGGTCGTACTTCAAGGCCTCTCCGAAATGGCGTTTGGCCAAGTCGTGGTCTGGACAAGGTCAAAGACGGTTGCAGCAGGGAAGAAGGATGATTCTGAGAGCCACACAAAAGTAACATGCTCAGAGCATTTACACACATGCTCAGAGCATTTACACTCACATGCTCAGAGCATTTACACACGCAGGCTCAGAGCATTCACACACACATACGCTCAAATCATTTAAACACACAGGCTCAGAGCATTCACACTCACATACGCTCAAAGCATCAACACAACAAGGCTCAGAGCATTCACACACACATACGCTCAAAGCATCAACACAACCAGGCTCAGAGCATTCACACACACATACGCTCAAAGCATCAACACAACCAGGCTCAGAGCATTCACACACACATACGCTCAAAGCATTTACACACACAGGCTCAGAGCATTCACACACACATACGCTCAAAGCATTCACACACACACACACATACGCTCAAAGCATTCACACACACACACATACGCTCAAAGCATTCACACACACATACGCTCAAAGCATTCACACACACATACGCTCAAAGCATTTACACACTCATGCTCAAAGCATCTACAAATGGTGGAATGGCGCTTAGCCAAGCCATGATCTTGACACAGGGCTAGAGAGGGATGCAGACAGAAAATGACATAGGAGCCTATCAAGCTGTGCTTTTTCAATTGCCTTGACAGGCGTCACTTGTCTGCTTTGCTGCAAGAGTTCTGCGGTATTCAGTACGCAAATTTTGTTAAAGTGGTGGGAAGTACTTATCATAAATAATTAACCTATTCCTTTTCTTCTTCGTCTCCTTTTTTGCACTATATTGCAGGCCTGTAATTAAACTATCAGAACAGGCAATGCTTCATTTGTTTTACAGATTCATTTGTCCTACAGAATGATGAATAACATCCAATATGACTAGTGTTCACGCATGAACACGTACACACAAACTGCACCTCACATATCACATATTGCACCTACGCTGCTTCCTCACCATTCAAGTAGAAGTAGGCTTTCCCCCTCATGATGAGGGCTTGCAGGTTTTTGGGCTGGCTCTTGAGGAGCTTTCCAGTTACTGCAACAACCTAGGGGAGGGGGAAGGCCAAAATATAAACGCCAATGGAAAGTTGTTTGAGAGAGCGTACTTACATAGAGGAACGCAAGCCACGTGGTTTAACCGCGTACACTGTTTTGGGCAGAATATTTTATGAGACGGTTGCATGTGGGGTAGGTGTCACAGACGGCGCGCACATAACTAGGTTTTGGAAGCCATGCGAAAGGCTGCCGATTGCAGCACAGTTAGATAGGTGTTCATTTGAATGATATATGCACACTGTTCTACCGCAGACAGTGGAAGGTCAGAGACGTGACGAACCTATGGTGATGAATTAATTTTTATAAAATTAATCATGCACCTGCTAGCATTATCTTGTGAAGGTGGGTGCCCTGCTGGACGGTGTTATGCCTTCAGTTAGCAAGCAATGTAGTGTGTGCAGTCAACGGCAACCAAGAGAGGCTTGGAGCAAGGCTCAACAAAAACCAAAAAGGTTGAGGAGCATGCATGAAGCGCCCCCTCTTCAGAGATGCAAAAACATTTCTCACTGGTGTTTCGTGTCTTTTTTCGTCGTTGGTTGTAGAGTAGATTGTAGAGCTTCCACCAGCATAACCACTGCTATCAATCTCCCCACCTCGTCGTACTTCTTGTCCATCATGTTCAGCTCCGCCTCCAGCAATTGAGCCTGTGCACACAAATCAACAGTGACACACACATTCAGCCTTGATCGTACATCGACATCAGCTTGTGCATATGTGTGTATGTGTGTGTGTGTGTGTGTGTTGAAATAACTAGTGCAAAGAAAAGAGCAACTGAGCCTTGCAAAAAGGCATCAATATATTCAAAACTGTGACTACTTTAAAGATGTGCCTGCACAAGGTGGTTTCGAGATTATGCACACACAAATGCACATAAATCCACGCGCGCCCAGGCATTATGCCTGTACAGGGTGGCAGCATACATGCCTATAGCAGCCTTGGCCAGCAGAATTACAGCGGGCAGCAACACGTTGAGCACTTGAGCTAGAGACAAAACATGGTGAGCATTTAAAGCAAAGAAAATGTGTACACAATTCACAGGTTTGACCACAGGCAGGTACGCTTTGCAGTAAATTTACCTCTGGACACCTAAACATTTAGAGCCTTCTTCTGGGCAGTATACTTTTGGGTATGGATACAATAAGCATGACTAATGACCATGCAAGCTTCATTTCAAGGCCCCCCTGGACAAGCTCGCACAGCCTCTTTCGCAACAAGCTCAACAGCTTTACTCGTACACAAGGACACAATGCTGCAATGTCATGATGAACAAGCGCACACGCTGACCTGGACGCAGTCCTGGGCCAGCTCGTACAGCTTGTCCAGGGCGTTGCGTGCAGCGGAGATCTTGTTGGCGGACATCGCAGCGTTGACGGCGACCAGGGCTTTGTTCACAGACTCAATGGCATCCAGCTGTGGGGAGGGAATGAGTGAGTGGGTGATTGAGTGGGTGAGTGAGTGAGTGAGTGAGTGAGTGAGTGAGTGAGTAAGTGAGTGAGTGAGTGAGTGACCATTTGAGGAGAGCGTTAGTGAGTGAGTGAGCGAGCGTGAGAAAATTAGAACTGCAAGCAAACATGTATGTACAAACAATGCATGTTGCATATACAAAGCTTTGAAGGGAGGCCTCCGAACATACAACCTGGCCAACCTCACAACATCCTCACACGTCACCTACAAGTGTGTGGCTTGAGAATCTTAAGCACCTTTCCAGGGTGCTTGTGATTGGATGGGGTGTGTAGGCAGGAAACATGCAGAAAAAACCGTCATGTACAGCGCTTTGGTGCTAACACTAAACCAAAGTCTTGGCAGCCCCGTCGCATGTGTTGGTCAGTACCTCTTGGGTGGCAGTTTTGTGCTCAGGCCGGTGCTCTAGCACTGATCTGAAGTCCTTTTCCGCAGCATCAAGGCTGCAGGCAAACAGCACAAGAACAAGGCATCATGGTGTGGGAACCACGATGCGTCATGTGCACACTGTTACTTATCTGTATGCAACAAGAGCTCATGCCAGCTTCATTGCTTAGCTGTGCGTGCGTGAAGTTGTGTGTGTGGGCTTAGGTACTTAAAAGCATGTGTGCATATGTGTGTGTGTGTCAGGATTTGCACTCATATGCGCAAAAGCTTGCAAGGAAGAAGGTGAGCAGCAAACTTGTGTGCATGCATGTAAGAGTGTGAAGGTGTCGCCTTCTATGACGACAGTAGTTATCAGAGCAACCATGTCAGATGCAGGAAAGAACGGTGAAGCTCACGCGCTTTGCGGCTGCCTCTTAAAAATGCTGTTTGTTGCTGCCGTTATTGCTGCCTTTGTTTCTTGCTGTATGTTGCTGTCTGGTGCCTTGCTGCCTTGTCTGTTTTTGTTTCTGCCTTTGTTGCCATACTTAGCTTTGCTGCTGCCAGGTCACCTGCAAGTACATCATGCTGGTGCAAGTACAAGAGAGAGAGAGAGAGAGAGAGAGAGAGAGAGAGAGAGATAGAGAGAGAGAGAGAGAGAGAGAGAGAGAGAGAGGGAGAGAGAGAGAGAGAGAGAGAGTGTGAATGTAGCGCAAGCTGCCTTTCCTTCAGAGACTGGCACTCCACTCATAAACATACAAAGGCAGCCTTGCCTGCTTGGAAGCTGAATTGGCAGAGGTACATGACCCTCAATCAGGTTAAGGAATTAGGGGAACTCTCACCTGCACATTTGCTTCAAGAGCTTGCCTCGAGTGATGTAGCCCTGCACAGCACAGCGCACACAGCAGACGAGGAGCGTTCTTTAGCTCAGGTGATTGCTTTATAAACATTTGATACGAGCACGGCAGATACAACCTCGCAGCAGGTGGAAGTGCCCAGTGGGTTTATAAGAGAGGGTTAATAGTCACAGGTTGCATAGTACAACACTCTACCAGGTATTTCAAATCAGGTGCTGCTGGAGCCTTAGCCTGACTTTCCAGAACTAGGCATAGGGCAGGCACCTAAGACAAGCGCAGCAGGCACAAGCGATACACTATTGACGACTGGCTCAAACTTTATGCACACACAGCGGGCATCACAAAGTTTCTGGCCTGTCTCCTAGGCGCCTGCCCACACATATAACATACATTGTCTACAAAACCAGTACCTATCCCACAACACCCAATTCCCCCCTAGAACCTCACTCTACTGTAAAGCACCTGTTGCAACTTGTTTTTATGTAAATTTGATGCTGTGCCTGCTTGCGACACTCTCGTCACTTTCACATGTATCAGGAATTCCTACATCCATGAGCAAGTGCGATCAATCCCCCTCACACACACACACCCCTCCAACAGCAGCAACAACAACAAACGCCTGCGTGTCGCCACCCACCTGTATGTACCTCCTGTCCACCTCAATGCTAGCGTCTAGGTCCCTCAGGGCTTGTGCCTGTGTATATAGAAACAAAAGATTACGTGAGGTTTAAAAATACAGACGAAAGGTTGAAACGAACGTAGGAACGTGGGTTGCTGCTAGTACATGCACACACCAGCGAATACTTGCCTTGTTACTTAAATCATCTATCCTAAATCAGCAGGTCCATGCCTTCCATGGCACAAAGGGGGGGGGGTAGCGTATGTAGACATACAGTCAATGCATAAATGCAGTGGTCCAGGTGACCGAAATCTTAGAGGCTTCCCTTTTTTTTTTTGAGGCATGGACTCCCATTAAGACATGGAACGACACATCCTTGTGGCGTCTAGCTAAGCTTTGAAGGAGAAATTTCTAGACACACCACAAAACCTACAGCCATTACAGCCTAAACCCTAACCAATCCTTCAGACTTACCTGGTGCCGCATAGAGATGTATGCGGCCGCTCGCTTCGTGTAGAGCAGGCTGCTCTTACTATCCAGCTCTATCGCTGACGTATAACTGTACATTGTGAGTGCACAAGTTGCTTGGATGCGGTTGAAGTGTTGGCGTTGTCAATTGTTTGTGTTAAATTATGATTATGTATAATTGCAGGCGCTAGCTAAAGTTGTGCATGTGTGTGGCAACCACATGCATACATCAGTGTATAACATATGTTCATATGTGCAAGTATGTGTGCATGCGCGTATTTGCGCATGCGCACGTCTTGTGCATTTGAGTACGTTAGTATGTGTGCACGTGTGTGCATGTGTGTATGTGTGCACGTGTGTGTATGTGTGTATGTGTGCACGTGTTTGCACGTGCATGTATGTGTGCATGTGTGTGCACGTGTGTCTGTGTCTGTGTGCGTACGTGTGTGCGTGTGCATGTGCCTATGTGAATGTGTATTCTGTGTGTTGTGTGTGTATATGTCTGTTTGTGTTTATGTGTGTGTGCGTGGAAGTATGTTACTCACAAGCGTGTGCGTGCGTGCATGCGTGCGTGCGTGCGTGTGTGTGTGTGTGTGTGTGTGTGTGTGTGTGTGTGTGTGTGTGTGTGTGTGTGTGTGTGTGTGTGTGTGTGTGTGTGTGTGCGCGTGCGTGTGCAGCAAGTCACCTCACACTCACAATTGAATTGCCTGCGAGTATAGCCCTGCTGCGAAAGCATTATCCCCCAAACGCAGGGTGGCACTGATGGAGGAGGAGGAAGTGGGCCCACTGTATTCTCCCCCACTCTCCTCTGTCTGCTCCTCTGCAGCATTGGCCCCACCCAACAGGAGCAGGGTCAAAAGTGCCCCCCACATTGCTCCCTGCTGATTATAAATCTATGCCTGAGACAGAAACCGGCAAATTAGGAGGACATTTTACTTTATTAATTTTTGGCTTTATTTGTAAATTTGAAGCTGCAATCTCGATGGGGAGGGACAGAAGTTCAGCCAGGAGCCCTTCTCCTCCACCTAGAAGAAGGAATAGAAGCCCCCATTCTTCCCCATCTCCGCCCCCTAGGAGGAGGAGATCCCCAAGTCCTCAGAGGGATAGAAAGCGCTCATACAGCCCGCACAGGAGCTCTCGGCGTTCACCTGTGTACGAAAAATATGAGAGGTACTGGCTTACCTTGGACAGCCAATTGTTAGAGTGTTGGAGTTAGACTGTTAGAGATGTGCCCCGAGACACAAGCATGAGCATGCACTTGCATCCCCACGCCTTCTTAGTACACAATCTGTCGTGCCTCACAAGAGCACACTTGCTAGACCTGGTCTATAATTATGCCTGCAACTACCAGCTTATACACTTTCCATGCTCTTTGCAGGCCGCTCCCTCCCCCTCCCATGCACGAGCTACCCCCACCCCCTCCCCATCAGTCCTATGATAGGGGTGGATACGGAGGAGGAGGGGGAGGAGGATATGGAGGAGGAGGAGGATATGGAGGAGGAGGGGGAGGAGGGTTTGGTAGGGGCGGGGGGGATGCGGAGGACCGAGAGATTCGGGAGCTTGCAGGTTGGTCAAAATGTTGAAATGCATACACACACATACACACACATACACACGCACACATGCACACATGCACACACGCTCACATACACACAAACGCACATGCTCACGTATACACTCACGCACGCATGCATGCACGCACGCATGCGTGCACACACACACACACACACACACACACACACACACACACACACACGCATAACGCACATACGCATATGCACTGACGCATGCACGCATGCACACACAAACACACACAAATACACACACATGCAGGAGGCAACTTTGCGGACTTCAGGCGTTTAAAGCGAACGCGGTGAGTAGTGAGCGTGCCGCCTTCCGAGAACTCCATGTACACAGTCGTCCTCGCACAATCGCCCTGTTGCTGATGGACGTACACAGTGTTCAATTTAATATTCCTGGCATTGCTGCGAAAGACCGCGAAAGAGTGCCTACACCTCCTACGCTGAAGGAGCCTGCGCTTGTTTCTTGTGCTGCTGCATGGTGTGTTGACCATGACTGGTCTGTTGTTGGCTTAGGCCATTCACCAAGTGATGATGTGCACTGCTTCCATAAGCCCGGTAGGGCCTGTGCGCCTCCACCTTGGCATGAACGCTCAGCTTAAATGGCTGCTTAAGCATTCATGGATGCTCACCTCGATGTGCACGCATCACAACCCCTGTGTGCACACTCTTAGGAAGGTAAGGTATTACAGAGCTTGCACCGACAGCCAAGCAGTCAGAGCACATGGCTCACAAATTCATTTGTGTCACAACGTAGGATGTGGGAGGATGAATTCACTCATTCTTCTCACAAATTCACTGTGTCACAACGTAGGATGTGGGAGAAGGCTTCGTTTAGCTTGTGGCGCAACACGCCCAGCCCGCCACCAGGGTCAGCAGAGGAGGCGCAGGTCCTGCAAAAGTGGGTTAAGGTTAGGGAGAGAATCTACCCTGCAGAAGTATATCAGGATTAGGGAGAGGTAAAGGGAACATCCTGCAAAAGTGGGTCATGAGAAGGGTCAGTTCTGGAGGAGGCACCGATTCTGCAAAAGTGGGTTAGGGGTTCGTTCGGCAGAGGAGGCACCGATCCTGCAAAAATGGCTCAGGGTTAGGGAGAGGGAGCGTCCTGCAGAAGTGGGTTAGGGTTCGGGTCGGCAGCGGAGGTACAGATCCTGGACAAGGGGGTCTGCAATTGCACTAGCTTGAGTTTGCACTTGGCCTGAAAGCGATCGAGGGTGCTCTGCCTTTTTTCCTTGTGCTCGTCTGTGATGTCTGAGGTGCAACAGCATGAAGGGAATTGATTATTGGTTGCAGCCTTGCCTACTTATGAACTGCGCAGTTTCAGGGTGAGGAGTCGGAACTCTGTGTATGCACCCACCGTTGAGGGAGTACATAAGTACATATGCACATTGCATATTCCTAGAGGGAGCTGCTTCACCCTTGAAATTCCTGGTTACGTCTGTGGGAGCCACTCCAAGCGTGTTGGAAAACCTGCACAGCCCTTTTTTATGCACTCCATACATAGTGGTATTGCCCAACACGCACATGCACAGGCTCGCACATGTGAATGCGTGCACTCGCGCGTAGTACACACATGCAAACACGAAGCTCGAGAGCATGATGTATGTCATTGGTCACAAACAGTTACATATAAGTTACATGTTACAAAAAAATACGCATGAGTGCGCAAACACGCGCACACACACACATACACACACATACACACACATACACACACATACACACACATACACATACACACACATACACACGCACGCACACACACACACACACACAGAATGGAAAAGGAAGATGGCAGAGGCCGTCCTGCCCTTCGGTCCCGCTCTCCCTCCTCCTCTTCCTCCCCCTCTTCCTCCTCGTCTTCGCGATCTAGGTCTCCCAAGCGAAGGGCCAAGCAACGTAGCAGCAAAAAAGGAGGGGACAGCAAAAAGGGTAGCAGGTAGGAGGCGGTGTGGTGGAATGAGGGCACATACATGCACACACACATGCACACAGGCATACACATACGCACCACATACGTGTGCCCAAGCTGTTCATATAAAACATGTATTGTCCGCCTTTTGAGCACAGTCACACATATGCGTGTACAAGCGCTCATCCGACACAAGTCCATGTACACACATCATATATACAATATATACACGCCCGCACACACAGGCACACACACACACACGAACACAAACACGCACACGCACACACAAATACACACAGGCACCTACATACACACACAGGCACACACACATATAACACACTAATACCAACACTATAACACATACAGGCGGCATGCTGGTGAGAGTAGTGAGGAGGATGAAAAGGTGGCTGGGGGTAGTAGAAGAGAAAATGCTGGTACACACGAGGTGGGTTTAAGTGAGTGTGTGGACAGCATAGTGGAAACGTTGGGTGGGCCAGAACCATATATTTTTACGTATATACGGTGTACGTACGGTATTTTTAGCAGGGAAATCACCATACATACGGTCTTATACGGTGTGCATATATGGTCCTGGCCAACCCTATGGACACGGCAAAAGCGCAAATGGTGGAATGGCATGAGGCAGGAGTAGCGAGTGGGACAGAAGATGGGGTGCGAATGAGATGGGTTATTTTCTGAAATGTGTAGTGTGTGGAAGATGAAAGAACATCATGCCAGGAAGTAAGCTCTATGCTCTATGCTGTAGGTAGAGTTGGCAAGGACCTACAGTAAACATACACACCACATATTTTACACACATATTCGCTTACACACACGCACGCACACGCGCGCGACATGTACAGAAGCAAAACGGGAGTGCAGAGGCGGAAGCGAAGGTTGCGGCAGATGCAGCTGCAATGCCTCCCCCACCCCCCCCTAGTCGTAAGGTGGGTATATGCATATGTGCGTATGAGTGTGTGTGCGTGTGTGAGTGCGTGTGTGTGTGTGCGTGCCTGTATGCTTGCTTAATGTGGGTATGCGTGTGTGCGTGCGCCTGTGTGTTGAAGCATGATCTTATGATCTTTGACAGGTGGCGCAGCTCTCAGTACTGCGCAGCTGTTACTGCGATCCACGGGAAAAGCTTAGTTTGTTTTGACAGGGGTCTACACTAATACACCCAGCATGGGGCAAGGTCTGGGAATGTGTTCAGCTTAGCAGAGGGTAGACATTGCCGTGAGGAACACACGCACAGACAGACATGTGTATATAACCATCATACACACATGTAAACACACGCACACACTGGTCAGGCAAAGAAATCTAAGGACGGTGCTGCCAAGGAGGCGGCAGCAACAGCAGCGGCAGAGGAGAGGGCAAGGGTACAGGCAGCGGTGCATGCAAGCTATGTGGGGCAGCTGGCAGAGCTGGACCAGCAAGTGTGTGGTTTGTTATGTGTGTGTCTGTGTGTGTTTGTGTGTGTGTGTATGTGTCGTTTGTTATGTGTGTGTATGTGTGTGTGTGCGTGCGTGAGGGCAAGGAAGGACAAATTTTTGGTGTGGATGTGGATTTTTGCGAGGGTGTGTGTGCGCAGCTGCAGGTGTATGTGCGTTCGGAAGCGTGGATGTTTTCATGTAGCATAGGCAGTGAAGTGATGGTTGAAACTAGAGATTTGATGCTGACGTCTAACCGCTGATTCAATGTCTGCAACAAAGTTTGGAAGCGGTTTGGGAGATGTTACGAACGAGGGTATCGCTTGCAATGTACGCAGTTGCTGCAGTGTGCACCTTATGGCGCAAGCACACACACACACACACACACACACATACACACACGCACACACACAAACTTAGTGATGATGTTTGGTGAGCGGCATATGGGCCAACATGCTGAAATCCATGTCGGTATCTCCATTGTGTGGCAATTGCGCTTGCGGCAAGAGTTTGGCACATGGTTTGGCGTATTTTGTGGCAAACAATTGCGTGCTGGGACCCTTGTACTTATATTTTGTGGCAGCTCATATGTTGTGTGGCTGCTCATATGTTGCGTGGCTGCTCGTATATTATATATTGCGTGGCTGCTCATGTGTTGTGTGGCTGCTCATATGTTGTGTGGCTGCTCATGTGTTGCGTGGCTGCTCATGTGTTGTGTGGCTTCTCATATGTTGTGTGGCTGCTCATGTGTTGTGTGGCTGCTCATATGTTGTGTGGCTGCTCATGTGTTGCGTGGCTGCTCATATGTTGTGTGGCTGCTCATCTGCTCATATGTTGTGTGGCTGCTCATGTGTTGCGTGGCTGCTCATATGTTGTGTGGCTGCTCATGTGTTGCGTGGTTGCTCATATGTTGTGCGGCTGCTCATGTGTTGTGTGGCTGCTCATGTGTTGCGTGGCTGCTCATGTATTGTGTGGCTGCTCATGTGTTGTGTGGCTGCTCATCTGCTCATATGTTGTGTGGCTGCTCATTACTCATTTTACAGGAATTGGCAATGTTTGACTGGTGGCAGGGTGCGCGCAGTTTGGCACACTCTTTCTGAGCAGCCCCCAATGTAATGAATATTACGCTGTGGCTCCAATTGTGCTCACAGGAGGTGGCAGTGTTTAGTGCGTGGCTGGGTGCGCTGCAGCATATAAACGCAATGGCAGAGAAGGAGCGGTTAGAAGCAGAGGAGGAGGAGGCGGAGGTGGGACCACAGTTGCCAGGTGGGTTGCATGTGTGTGGTGTGGTGTAATGTGGGGTGGGGTGGGTATATGGGCGTGTATGTGTGTGTGAGTTATGTGTATGCGTGTACACACACATTATCACATGTACACACATACACACACAAATGCAGGCACACATACACACACATACACACACGCGTACACTCAACAGGTGTGGCAGGGGGAAGCAGGGGCAACTACGGAGGCCACTTACGACCTGGAGAGGGTGATGCTATGGCTGCCTACGTGCAGGTTTGTGTGTGTGAGTGTGAGTGCATGTGTTTGTTGTAGAGCTTTGGTAGGAGAGCATTGCTCTCATGGCAAAACAGAACGATCACGGTCGACTTAATTATTAGGCTTGGCCAGAACCGTGTATATGCACCATGAAGGATCGTATTATTGGTGATTTTCCTTCCAAAATTACCGTGCATACACCGTATATATATGGCTCTGGCCAACCCTGTTAATAATTAAAGTATCCAAGTTCAAAGTTCACACGTGTTCAGCGGCTGCTGCTCTGCCCCTCAGCTGTCCCAACATTGCTATATGGCCTTACACAATTCAAGGCCGCCCTTTTGTCTGTGCTTTGCATGGCATCGCATTCTTGTGACGCTGATTACGCACTGCATGCATACACACACTCACATTCACACACTCACATTCACACACTCACACACACATGCACACACTTGTGTTTTTGGCATGCTCAGCTGGTACAGTCACAGAGTGGCAAGCATATCCTCCTTGCATGCGCTGCTAATCATACAAATGTTTTTGCATGCTTGACTGACATCAATCGCAGGTTAGCAGTCATATCCCCCGCCTTGCTTGTGCTGCCGTTCACACGCTGCTCATTGCGCAAGTGATGATCGCAAAGTTGCAAGTGCATTCCCCACACAAGTCCTCACACAAGTCAAGTTAACACACGCATGCATTGCGTGCTTGGTCGACGACAATTGCAGAGTGGCAAGCGTATCCCCCGGCGTGGTGAGGTGGGCCTGACCAGTAACGAGATTGAACGCTTTGAGAACCTTGGCTACGTCATGAGTGGGAGCAGGCATAGCCGCATGAACGCCGTGCGTATTCGTAAGGAGAACCAGATCTACAGCGCTGAGGAGAAGGCTGCTTTAGCCATGTTCAATTTTGAGGTGCGTACGAGGGTTAGAGCACTGTGGTTGGGACATGGCGGACAAGGCTGGTGAGTAGGGTCGTTTTAAAGTGTGAACTGGCAGTTTATCTGCAAGGAGGCCTTGGTAAGGAGAGCGCAGGCTTATATCTCCAACAGGTTCTGATCCAAGGAAGGAGCACATTAATTAATTATCAGCCCCTTAGCGATGTACCACTACGCTCCCCTGAGATCACATCTTCTGTTGTCTCTCGCGCACATCTCTGTTGTCTCTCGCGCACATCTCTGTTGTCTCTCGCGGACACACACAGGAAAATTCACGCAAGGAGGAGCGTATCCTGGCAGATCTCAAGATGCTGGTAGACAAGACAATGAATGCAACGGCGGCAGAGGACAAAGCAGACGGAAACCCTGCAGAGGATGGGACGGCAGCAGCAGGGGTGGACAAGGCTACGGCCCCAGGCCAGCCTGCAGGGCAATAGCAGGCTAGGAGACAATGGAGTCCAATTAGCGTATTGGATTTTTTACAGTGTTGTTAATTCTTACAACACGGTTTCATACTCATATTGACTGTTGTACGACCAGTACGTGTACGCACTAGTCTGAAGCTGATGAAATTGGCCAACTTTGATTCTGATGATTTGGAATTTAGTTGGTTATATTATTTAAATTAAAAAATTATAATTAGTGAGGGTGCTGCAAATTGATGCAAAGTTTTGGAGTATCTGGGGGTAAGCCTAGCGCAATAAAGATGAAGTCTGGGGGTGGAGTGTTATTCATTTCAGCAGCTCAGTTGCTAGTGGGACTCTGCCTATTGGGTGAGACTTGACGTGCCTGCACATACGCACGCATATGCACACGCGCATGTGCACGTGCACACACACACACACACACACACACACACACACACACAACACACACACACACAAACACACGAAAATAAACACACACACACACACACACACACACACACACACACACACACAAACACACGAAAACACACACACACACACACACACACAAACACACGAAAATAAACGCACACACACACACAAACACACGAAAACACACACACACACACACACACACGAAAACACACACAACACACACACAAACACACATGCACACATACATACACACACACACACACATACACATCAGCAAATACATGTGCATCAAACGCACACGCACGACACACACGCAAGTGCAGACGCACACGCATACTCTCATGCATATGCAATCACATAATTAAACTTACATGCATGCCACGCAAAATATACACGCTTGCCCATTTGTATACCTTGCAACGTACTCACAAAGATGACATACACGCGTAAATGTGACACTGAATGCATACGCACAAAATGCCCAGTCATTTTCTTGTGCAATCCATCGACACATTGCGCTTCTCATTGGACCCCATTTACAGGCATTTTTGAGGGGTACAAACGCTACTACTACAACCAGGTATGAGTATCTCCTTCGCCGTTCCTTTTCTGACACACGTATCCACGCATTCACTAACATGCACATCCGCAAATGCATGTACACACACAGGTACATTAACACGCATGCACTTGCTTACACTCACATTCACACTTTAATGCACACATAAGCATACACCCAGTTTTTTGCCATCTCAGTACCTGGGGGGAGAGCACAAAAACAAAGCGACAGACAGCAAGGGGGGAGATGACATGGCTCATCAAAACTACGAGTCCCCGCTCAATTTCCGCTCGCCCATGGGCTTTTCCTTTTATCTGTCCATCCTGAGTGAGTAAGGGCATAATATCATGTCATGCGTGTATGTTAGTGTGTTTTTTTGGTGTTTGTGTGCATGCGTGCAAGGGTGTCTTTCCTAGTTAGATTGAAATAATCCTTCATACAGAACAATAGTGACAAAATTTAGGCATGCATACTGAGACAGAGACAGACAGACAGACAGGCAGACAGACAGACAGACAGACAGACAGACAGACAGACAGACAGAGAGACAGACAGACAGACAGACAGACAGACAGATAGGCATGTACAAACGTTCACACATTAAACGAAATAATTGCCCACCTCCCTTCCGTGCAGACAATATTTTTGCTGTGTGTGGTCTTGCCGGGGTTATAAACGCACAGCGGGAGCTCATTGTCGCCTTCTTCGTCTACAACGCGGCACAGATGGTGGTTGCCTTCCACTACTTTGTGGATCTGTGCACTGATGCTGGTGTGAGATACACGGGGGAGCCTGCAAAGCTGTCGGCCTATGAACAGGCTGCTGCTGCCTTCATTTTTTTCAATTTCCTGCTCAGTGTGGTAGCCACTGCCTTTGCGGTAAGGGCGTGTGTGGTGTGTGTGTTTGTGCTTGTGCAGGAAGGGTGGCTCTGTGCATGATGGGGAAGCAGGGTTTGCATGCTGCAGTGGGTGCCTGTTGTGGTATATGCATGCTATGGCTGTGCACACTGTGGCTATGTTTGCAAAATAGTATGCTGATGTAGTTCTTTTGTGTCACCTGTGTATCATGTCAGATGCAGGGTTCTGACTACACATTGCGTCCTGCAAGGAGTGTTTTGCTGCCTGCGTAGTTTTTCTTTTCTTTTCTTTTCGTCCTTTCACATTGACATCACAAGCTTCCTTACTGGTGGCTTTTCCTGCAGGTTAGGGCCATAGACGAGATCAAGCAAAAGCAGAGGGATGACTACAACAGGTAGGTCTGCGGCAATCAGGATGGCTACGTAAGAAAACAAGTATTTGGAAATGGGGTAGTTGGACCCTAGGACACTAAGTGTCTAGGACTTATGGACCGGTAGAGAAACTGAGAGTCTTATAGCTTGGACCTTTCTCTAAAAACTTTAACAGCCAAATCGAGTGAGAAGCTCATGCTAAGAAGGATGGTGCTTTCCGATTGTTGAACAGTGCCCTGGTTGGAATAGTGCCCAAATTTATTTGAGCTCCTCGATATAAAATATATGCAGCTGGAAAGGAGCTAATTTTTAAAACATACTGGGCACCGTCTCAAATGGCAATGCCGCGAAATGCAAGCCTGGTTCCTGAGCGGGGTCATGTTGTTGCGATTTCGCGATAAGTTGGAAGTTAAATACAACATCGCTGGAGCACAAATGCATTCTGGCCACTTGTTGTTGTGATGACGTGTGCTCAATGCAAGCGCTGTTCGGGGTTGAGAATGGCAGGTTTTAGGAAGTTCCAACAGACATCTTGCATCATCCGTAAGGTCTTTATAGCTGTGGAAGTTTGCATACCTGCCATGCCTTTTACAAAAGACTTGCTGAGTTGCATGACCTAGGGTCCCCAAGCGCAGCGCCACTAATTGAAATAGAGGCATTACTGCTTCTGACAGGCTCGTTGCTTCTGAAAAAAGAAAAGAACGACTGTAGGCAGTGGCAATTGTCTCCCCCTGCGTGGAGGTGAGAAAAAGAAGGCCACTTGGTGCATGATTTAGAAGTCTTTGACAATATCACTAGAATTGCTTTGAGATCCAAGGGCATGCAGCTGTAACCTGAGATCGTTTTTTAGCAAATACTTTCTGTGAATCTGTATGTTTGCTGCTGGAAACAAAAACTGAGACTTGCCTTTGCGAGCAGGTTCACCGTCCTGAGCGACACTCTCCAATACGAGCCTGACAACGCTTAATCAGCTCTGAATGATCGGAGCTCTTTTGTCTGTGGGAGGAGAGCCTAAATAGCTAGTGATTGGCCCACAGTGTGCTAGAAGGGGAACAAACAAATTGGGGCGTTGGCATGTGGGCTTAAGCTGGACACGGTTCAGTGCTGGCAACCAGCTTCAGTAGCCATTATAACAGACATTTTCCGTGTGTATTACTTCTGATTAAAAAGCAATCAAGGGGCACCAGTTTAAAGAATGTTTAAAGCAGCAGACCAGGCACGGACCCATTTCAGCCAAGACTGTTTGGTTCGATTGCAACCCCCCCGCCTTGGTTTGGTTGCAACCCCATTTCAGCCAAGATGTTTGGTTTAATTGCACCCAAAATGTGCGTGTGGAGGGGATAGCAATCTCCCTACTACGAGGCTGTAAACAAGCGGAGACGGGTGAAATACAAGCAGGGTGTAAAATAAGGAAAGATGGGGGGCAACTAGTTGATGATTTGAAAGGAAAGTTAGGACATACACGCCAAGTAAGGAAAAAGTGTAAACTTGAACGTCTTTGTGACATAGGGTAAGGGTAAGGGTTACACAGCTATATCCGCCAGCGAGGGCAGTTGAGCTATAGCAAAAAAAAAGGCAGCTTCAAGAAGAGAAGGAGGCCAGACTGAACAAGACACCAGAAAAAGAGACAAG
>Ga0307942_1001564_pt1 | contig 18320 bp, 28 predicted proteins | sample OrgLakmetagen175_FD_201846 | JGI IMG/M metagenome (GOLD analysis project Ga0307942, IMG submission 201846) | Saline water microbial communities from Organic Lake, Antarctica - #175 | ecosystem: Environmental > Aquatic > Non-marine Saline and Alkaline > Saline | place: Antarctica: Organic Lake... | reverse complement strand
GGTGGGTGTGTGTGTGGGTGTGGGTGTGGGTGGGAGTGAGTGTGGGAGTGAATGTGAGTGTGAGTGTGGGTGTGGCTGTGGGTGTGGGTGTGGGTGTGGGTGCAGGTGTGGGTGTGAGTGTGAGTTTGAGTGTGAGTGTGAGTGTGAGTGTGAGTGTGAGTGTGGGTGTGGATGGGAGTGGGTGTGGGTGTGGGTGATCTTGCTTTATTTACAATATGTTTTGAGGGTGCCAGATCACAGAGGGTCTTTGATCAGGAAGAGGGCAAATTGCTTCTGTGGTTATGGCGGTGATGATTGTAAGTGTGTGTGTGTGTAAGTGTGGCTATGGCAGTAATGAATGTAAGTGTGTGTGTGTGTGTGTGTGTGTGTGTGGTGATGGCGGTGATGATTGTAAGTGTGTGTGTGTGTGTGGTTATGGCAGTGATGAATGAAAGTGTGTGTGTTTGTGTGTGATGAAGAATGCAAATGTGTGTGAGAGCACAGACGTGTAGGGTGAGGGCGGGGTGGGTGAAAGGTGTGGGGTGTGAGCAGTGTGTGTAAGGGTGTAGGCAGTGTGTGTAAGGGTGTAAGCAGTGTGTGTAAGGTTGTGAGCAGTGTGTGTTGGGTGTGAGCAGTGTGTGTAAGGGTGTAAGGGTGTAAGCAGTGTGTGTGAGGGTGTGGGCAGTGTGTGTAAGGGTGTGGGCAGTGTGTGTAAGGGTGTGTGTGTGGGGTGTGGGGTGTAAGCAGTGTGTGTAAGGGTGTGTGTGTGTTGGGTGCTAATGGGCGTATATGGGTAGGGATGTCAGCCTCAACGGCCCTGCATTATGTTTGGTGTGTGGGGCATAAGAGACACCAAACAGTCCCCACTGGTGAGCATGTGTGTGTATGGATGTTGTGTGCATGGTGTGTATGTGGGGGAGGGGGGGGAGGGGGGATGACACCGCACAGGTGTGCACTCATGTGATTGGTGTGGAAAGAAAGTAAGAGCAAGGTCGCTCTGCTATCGATTGTAGGTATGTGTGTGCGCCTGTGTGTGTATATACACACATATATATATGTGTGTGTAATTGGGTAAATATATGTGTGTGTAAATGGGTATGTGTGCGCGTGTGCGCCTGTGTGTGCCTGCGTGTGTAAATGGGCATGTGTATGTGTGTACGTGCGCCTCTGGGCTTTAGTATGAGCAGGCACAGAGTGCTCCTTGTACTGTGCGGTTTTGTGCACCTGTTTTGGGATTGAGATTCTTTTTATTCCTTGGTAATAATGACAGAGCCATATGCATCTCACGATGCAAGCGAAATAGAACGCATCATGGCTAGCTAGCTGCCTACAAAGCCTGGAGGTCCGTGGTCAGGCCACACTGCTCTGTTTTGGCTGGCATTGGCACACGATGCGTTGCACCTAGGCTAGGCAAAACAGAAAACAAGTTGTCTGTGAGGGTGGGTAGCTCTTTCACGAAGCCTGGAGGTCCGTGGTCAGGCCGCACTGCTCTTTTTAGTCTGGCATTGGCACACGATGCGTTGCACCTAGGCTAGACAAAACAGCAAATAAGTCGTCTGTGAGGGTGGGTAGCTCTTTCACGAAGCCTGGAGGCCCGTGGTCAGGCCGCACTGCTCTGTTTAGTCTGGCATTGGCACACGATGCGTTGCACCTAGGCTAGCCAAAAACAGCAAAAAAGTCGTCTGTGAGGGTGGGTAGCTCTCCCACAAAGCCTGGTGGCCCGTGGTCAGGCCAGACTGCTCTGTTCAGTCTGGCATTGGCACACGATGCATTGCACCTAGGCTAGGCAAAACAGCAAATAAGTCGTCTGTGAGGGTGGGTAGCTCTCTCACAAAGCCTGGTGGTCCGTGGTCAGGCCACACTGCTCTGTTTTGGCTGGCATTGGCACACGATGCGTTGCACCTAGGCTAGGCAAAACAGTCGTCTGTGAGGGTGGGTAGCTCTCCCACAAAGCTTGGAGGTTTGTGGTCTGGTCAGGAACAAAAAGGAGGGGCAAACATGGAGAGTGAGCTGCACAGATGAAGCAGTGGCTAAGCACTGCGTCTGCAGGAGTATGATTAAGATGGTTGCTCAGATGAAGCAGCGGCAAAGCACTTCTGCTGCGTTGCAAAGACCTAAGTCCTTCTTTATAATGCATTTATTTGACAGAAACGTGTCTGAATGTGTGATCGTGTCTGAGGGTTAAGATCTAGAATATGAGACATTGCCTACCTGCAGATGAGATCACCATCTTGTAGCAGATGTGTTCTGAACGTTTAAATCTTAAGTTTAGATCTAGAAGACATTGCCTACCTGCGGATGAGATCATCATCTTGTAGCAGATGTGTCCTGAATGCTTTGCCAGGGGAACTGAGTGTGTTTTTGCTGGACTGCAACGCGGCTGAGTGAGCCAGTCCTCATTCATCTCAGGCAACTTATATGGATCTTATCGCGCGCGCACACACACACACACACGCATACACAGACGCACGTGCAAGTGTACATTTGCACTCATGCAATTGTGCACACATATACACACACGCACGCACATTTACAAACATGTGCACACATGCATGCCCATGCACACATGCATGCTCGCACACACACACACACACGCACACACACACCAGTCTTTCTTTTAAGGGCGATGCGTCGCTTTTTAGGCATTGTATGTCACTTATTAGTGCTTATACACTGACGCACCAGGACGTCGCAGGGTACCCTGTGTCGCGCGTGCGCGGCATCGGAATATTTTGGGAATACCCTGTGTAGCAATTTAGAATTGTGTAATTTGAATGTTAGTAGTGAATCGAGCGGGAAAGGTAGCTACTCTTTGGGCCCCAGCCAACCCAGCAGCAGCAGCTGCCCATCCACCCCTGTCAACGCAGCAGCAGTAGCCTCAAGCATGCAAGCCAAACCTGCCATCTTCGCGCACAGACAATGCACAAATAAGCAACAGACACGCACGCATGCATGCAATGCGCGCACGCACAAGCATGCATGTACGCATGCAAACATGTATGCACGCACGTGCACGCACGCGTGCACACGCACGCACGCTCGCACGCATGCGCATGCCCACACACACACGCCCGCACGCGCACGCACACACACACACACACACACACACACGCCTGCATGCACGCCCACACACGCGCACACACACACGTTTCAGCTTTTCCTTTGATTAAGCATATAACATTACACACACGCCAAAATGTTGGCCAAATATTTTAGAAAAACTTAAAGCTACACGACTTTTTGGCTTGAGCACCCTGCGTCGCGCTTGAGACTTAAAATGCTACACACCCTAAAACCTTAAAAGAAACACTGACACGCACACACACACACACACACACGTACTCATGCAAATGTGCACAGACGTGTGCTCACACACACTAAACACACACACACACACACACACACAACTGCACAATCACATGCCTTTCTTGTTTTTCTTTTGATAGACCTTATCCGACTGCTTCTCCCCTTCTAGTATTGCTTTGAAGCACACTGAATGCTTCTCGTGCGCCTAGTCAAGGTACACTGACACTGCCATGTGCACGCATGCACTCTTACACACATATGGTTTCACACACGCACATGCACACACACTTACTCAAACGCTCACATTCATTCACAGATACATGCACACACTCGTTCACACACGCTCCTTCATAAACCCAACAACATTCACATGCGCGCACGCACACATATACACTCGTCCTTTCAATCGCACACACAAACACACTTGTGCACCGCACACACAGCCCACGCATGCGCACACGCACACACACACACACACACACACACATACACACACACACACACGCCACGCACGCACACACACACACACACGTGCACACTCAGGTGGCTGCTTTAGGTGGGGCCAACCGCCCAGAGTCCCGTTCTGCCTATGAGTTTGTGGGCGCCCCCCTCATCCCCAACCTAGGAGCCTTGGCACGCCCGGAGTCACGATCCGCACGCACCTTTAAAGATGGTGTGTGTGTGACTTGCACGTCCTGACCGTGGGCTTGTTGTGTGTGTGTGTGTATGTGTGTGTGTGTGTGTATATGTGTGTGTATGTATGTGTGTGTCACTTGCAGTCACACCGCCTTGAAAAAATGGTGCATTGACCCAAGGATCTCACACACTCCCATGCCTGCAACGCTTACAATCATGCGCACACACATGCACATGCAACAAACACAAACACACACACACACATATATACACACACGTGCTCACACGCCCACACACCCACACAAATGCACACAAACACAAACATTTACACACACAATCAAACTCACATACCCTCTCTCTACGCACACTCAGGTGGCTTTGGCACGCTCGCTCACGCACAAGCCCCGTGGCCTAACATAGGAGCAGCTCCCTCATACGGAGGTATGCCCTCAGCAGGCCCCACCCCCCACGGGTACCAAGGCACACAGTTGCAGGGCATGCAGCCCCCCAACACACTCAGGGGTGCTTCCCACTCCCCCTCTCCGCTGCACAACACGTCTATGGGGGGGGCGCTGCCGCTGCATCAGCTGCACCTGGGCAGCACCGGCCAGCCTGCGCAGCCACGACCCACGTCTGGGCAGTCTCAGCCTGTGTCAAATCCTTTGGCTGCGTTGAACCCGTTGGTGCGGCTGGGCTCTGCTGTACAGATCAGCGAGGGCAAGCAGCGTTAGCAGGGTGGGGGGGTGTTTGTGTGTGGATGTGTGTGTGGGTGTGTACGAGTGTGCATGCGCAGCTGGGCCCGTACCCCTCCTCTTGCCCTGGCTGGAGCTTGCATGGTTCAATATTTGTGTGTGTGCGTGTGAGGTGTGCTTTGTTGTGGGTTTCACTTCCTGCATGCCATGCCACGGCAGTGCTGACGCCGCTCCAGCAGCAGCAAGGCAGAAAAGAAGGGGTGCGCGTTGCGGTCGATGAGTGTGCCATACTTTGCTGGATAGCTGGCAAGGAGTGGTGACTGTTTTTCGGAGAGCATTATAGGCTCATGTGCCTGGTCGTTCGGCGTTTCTGCCAACCACGTTTCTGCCAAAATAAATGTATTATGAAGAGGGACTTAGGTCCTTGCAACGCAGCAGAAGTTCTTGGCCACTGCTTCATCTGAGCAGCTCATCTAATTCATACTCCTGCAGATTCAGACGCAGTGGTTAGCCGCTGCTTCATCTGAGCAGCTCATCTAAATCACACTCCTGCAGATTCAATACATCAGTAGTCAGATAGGTGACAAAATAGGGGGGGAGATGCGACAGCAAGTGGGCATGCGCGCAAGGATATACGTAAGTCATGGGGCGGGGTTCAGTGGTGTCACGGTTGCGTGGTTTTGTGCGCATCCCTTTGAGGCTTAACACTTCGGTGCTTGTTTACGCATCAGCTTGTGTGTGTGTGTGTGTGTGTGTGTGTGTGTGTGTTCTGCTAGCAGTGCAGGCCTAGCTTTAAGTAGTGGGAGCGCAATGTAACAGGGCCGGGGGGAACGGCAAAAGCACAGAATTGTTTACGTCATCCTAGTAAAAGCTGGTGTGCTTGGATTGCAAGCAAAACACATGAGGCGTGCACGCGGTTTCTCGAGTAGTCTGCCACTTCAATAAATACAGGGGCTTCGTACGGAGCAGCAACATGATTTGCTGCGTTTTTAGGTCCCACGTACTGAAAGCGTCCCATCTCGTACATTTGCACACTTGAATTGGGCGTGTCCTCAAATCGCTGATTCATACTGTGGTGCAGCCTCGTGCTGCTGATTCATGACTCCAAAGGCGTTAAGTACAATGGAAATGCTGGGAGTCCTTGCGTGTGTGGTTCAAAGCCGTTGAGCCACATTCTGCTTTTTCTAATGTTAATTGTTATTTGCTTGTGTGGTTAAAAGGCGTTGAGCCACACGCTGCCCTATCTGTTACTTGTAGTTCGGGTTGGGAGTGAGGGTTGAGGATGGTTGAACCCTGGGCGTGCACAAGAACATGCATGCACCGGGTTGAGGATATGTATGTGTGTGATGATGATAGTTGCAGCATTTATTCTCATGTATTTTCTGTTCATCTTAACGGTCTAATAACGTATGATTACGGGGGAGGTTTGCTTACATGACATAAGCGGCTACTGTTCCTTAAGAGGTTGATGTGGGATATAGGGTGCATTGCCTATGCAGTGTTTTCTGGTTATTTTCGTCGTGTATCTGTGTGTATGGAGTTTTATTCTGTGTTGCAGGTTCTTTTACTTTTTTCCACAGGTATGCAAGGTGAGGCCATGTAGGCTTCTTTTAGACTCTTTTGGTTGGCTGATTCCAGCAGGCTGAACAGCCGACCCCTGTCTGAACCCCTTTCCTCTTGTAATCTGGTAAGATAAGGTTACATCGCTATATATGCCTCTGGGGGGCATCTGAGCGGAAGCTTGGAAAAAGCCTGAAACCAAACCAAAAGGCATTAGGAAATCAAAGGAAAAGGGCTAGGCACTCAGCCACAAAAGAGGCCACACCATATATATCTGGCTGGTTCAAAAAAGTCCTCAAACGAGTTGGGCTATCTTCATATTGAGGTGGGAAGACCATCTGGCGGTGCTGTGTGCGAAGGCAAACAAGATGTTCATGCGGACAGTCCAGCAAAATGTGTTCCTCATCCTGAACAGAGTGCCAGTCACATTTGTCACAGATCCTGAGCTCATAAGGCCTTATATCCCTGTTATGACTTTCTTTGGACCAGAGAGTTATGGCCAGAAAGGCAAAGGAAAAAAAAAGTACAAGTCTCCGCTGGAAGTCACCAGCGTGCATTAAGGAAAGGCTCTCAACTAGTTCTCACACTAGCCAGAGCCCCAGCAGAAACGAGAAAAATGAGAAAAAACTGGGACTAATGAGGATTTGGCGGGTTGTCAGCCATGCTTTCCGGCCTGCGCCTAGCCCTCCTGAAGCCAGCCGATCTACCAGTAACCCCCCCCATCAGATCACCCATTATCACTGTTGTTGTTAAAGTGTACTTTGTGTCTTGTTTTTGTGATCTTGTTCAAGCTTTTTATTGCACGGCAGTGCAGTTTAGTAACTAGTTGGTGCTCTTTGTGTGTGGGGACGCCTAAGTTTAGTTTTGTTTAGTTTGGATTACAAAGGCCTCCAGTCTGGCATGGCTGCTCAACCTATCGGTCCCAACAAATAAATCAATCAAAAAGATCGACAGCTGCACTCATGAATTTGTAAACCTCTGAGTTATGTTGGGGGAAAAAAAGAACTGTTCTATAGCGCCAAGCTGACACAGTTCAAATGCTGTGTGTGGCTGCCGGTGTTCTCTAAAAAGTCCTCTTCCACCGCTTGGACTGTGTGCCTTGTGCGTCTGAAAGGAGGGATAGGTTCAGGGACGCCACGAGCTTTGGTGGTGCAGTGTGTGTGACCGAGCAGCTTAGGCCGTTTTAAAGCGCAGACGATTGGAGGGTTTGGATATGGCATAGTTTGTATGCACAAGTGAAGCGGTGTAGTGTAAGGGCAAAGCTTGCCGTTCATCATGTCACAAATAGTAGATGCATCGTGGGCAGGCAGTGCACTCTGAGGCAGACCTAGTAGAGAGAACTTGTAGACTTGTAGAGGCAGACCTTGTAGAGAAAAGGCAAATTACGCAGGCCTGAAAGCCTAGTGGCCCGTGGTCAGGCCAGACTCTGCAGGGTTGCAGGTTTGAATCCGCCTGGTAACGTGAGTACTTTGCTGTCTGACAGCTCCGTCTCCGTTTTCTTAATCCATGCTGGTGGTGGTATCACTACTTGCGTATAATTTATGCAGGCAGTTAAAACCACTCCCCACATTAGTAAGCCACTTTGGTACCGAGTACCCCGTAAAACTCCTTTACCGGCAGACGAAAAAGGCTCAATCAGAGAGGTCCGAGAATACCAGAAAGATAAAAGAATTAACAAAGAGACTGGAGTACCACCCTCAAACAAGAAAGAGCACCAGGCACAGAAACTGTAGAGCTAAGGATCTACCAAGGATGACCATCTGGTTCCGCCACTGCCAGCTCAAAACTTACCGAGTCTCATAGCCAGCCCTACAGCACTGAACCTGCCGTGCTCTCCACCACACTGTGACTCAGTGCAAGCTTATAGAAAGGTCTACTACGCAAACATTGCTTGCACTACCTCAGCATACACCGCTCCCACCGTGCTTGCCTGAGGTAAACTTTGTTGACCTTCTATAGCAAAACTAGTTCATAAGGAAAAGACGGAGTTTGTTGTTTTCCTGGTGTAAAAAATCATACACATCCTGGGATCCTGCCTGTGGCAATAAGAACGTGTACTTTCTGCGGAGAGAAACTTGGTTTCTGAGTCTGAGAGTGCGTGCAGTGAAATTTAAGTTGCTGTGCAAAGGGGGTGTGAACACGAAGTCTGAAAGTGACTGAAGTAAGCGCGACAAATTATGAGAGCCACACTTACACCAAGGAAACAATATCATAAGAAATGATTTCTTTGTAACAATCCTGCTGCCACCCTCTTGACTCTCCTTTGTTAGAAATTTCAAGGTATACAGTACCAAAATGGCTCCTTTTCCTTAATTAGTGTGGGGAGTGGTTTTTCACTGCCTGCGTAGTTTTTTCTTTTGTCTTTTCCTTTCATTTTTACAATTTTTACATTCGCAGCCTAGCAGTCGCACGTTTGACGATGGCTTTATCTATAAACTCTGTTCCTATCACCTTTAAATTAAGTAGCCACGGCTCCGAGTAACCCTGCTCTCCAACGGGGTCATGTTTGATGTCAATCTAATTTTGAATTCTTTCATGTGTTTCTTCTCTCTTTTGTACGATTGTTGGAACATTGTATGGCTCGCTCAATTATCCAAGCCAGAACATTAGCTACACACAGTGGCACTTCATACTTCTTCTCCTTCAATTGTGTAGTATAAGTTATAGAACAGGCACCATCACTCTTCGAGGATGGAGGCAGGCAGCTTGGGACTTTGTGTTTCATGCCGCCTTAGTTGTAATTCCAATGGTAGGATAGAGAAGCAGGAGTTCCACCACTAAGGTGATCAGTGGCGCAGAATTATTGACCAGATACAATGCTGGCTCCCTCCAAAAGTTCCCAGAAAACTAGAGCTTGAAAATGTGAGCCAAGAAGTGGTCGAAATGGGCGGTTACATGTTCAGGCGATTGATATGTACAATTTCCAGCAATGCACTGTCCAATAAGTTGATCAAATACCATAACCTAAATACAAGCAGCTCAAAAGACGAAGTAAACACCTAATACCGGGAAACTGACAACATTATTTAAGCCCATCACATTAATTATCAGCCAAAGGCGATGAATGAAGTCAGCCTTTCCTGGTCTCGAAAGAGCCAAATAGCCAACTGAAGGGAGAAGACACAGCGTCTTGTGCCAAAAACGGCCATAGCGTCAGGAGGGAGGAGTGAGCGTCGCAAAGGAGAGATATGCCTGAGGCTTCTCATACTGCGGCACTATGTTTTCCAAACGCGCGCAACAAAGAAGCTGCTCAGGAGCCTGATGGTGAGTGTGACACCACTGTGCCGCAAACCCCGCATACAATACAGAGACCAACACTGTGTGTTTACATATTGAAACTCATGTGACACGACCTGTCACGATATGCCCAACATCTAGCACAACCTTAAACAGACACAGCCGATTCAACTTACAACCCGTGTGCCTGCGCTCACGCGCATGTACAAGCACGCAAAAACAAGGCTGGCAACTTGTGCCCAACGCTAGCAATGACGTGCAACTAAGGGGAAGCGAATGTACGGAACAGTCACACAGTCACACACACAGAGTCACACACACATTCGCTAACACACATGAGTCACGCACACACAGTCACACACACACACAGACAGAGTCACGCGCACAGAGTCACACACACAGTCACAGTCAAAGGCATGAACACCACACATCATACCTGCTGACCAGGAGTACTTGTCACTGCCTGTTAAGTACACACATGCACATGCACACGCTCACACAGGTGCGCACACACACCTTGTCACTGCCTGTTAAGTACACACATGCACATGCACACGCACACACAGGTGCACACACACACGCACACACACACACACCCCAAGCCATGTAAGCCCCTAGCTGAGACGGACTCGTCACACACAGTGCGCTGCCATTGAGAGGGGTTGCTCCTCAGCACCACACCCCCAATGCCAGCAAAAAGAATAGCCCAGATCAGAATAGCCCTGAACACACTCTGAGGTCAGTGGCTCTCTCTCTGAGCTCAGTACCCATCCAATATATACTATATATATAGCAAAAACCTCACTCAAGGAAGGCCATACGTGCACAAAGGCTCATGTGCACAAAGGCCACACGAGCACAAAGGCTCTCTTTCTCTCTCAGCCTAGCGCTTACGCACTACAGCCGGAGCCCCACCAAAGACCACACGTCTGCTAAAAGAGCTATAGCCATATGTTGCACGAGCAAGGGCCATCAGACACACCGTCAAACATGGGCCCTCGCTGTCCTAGTGCGAATGAGAATGCCGGCTTGCCGAGAGCCCTCGCTGTCCTAGTGCGAATGAGAATGCCGGCTTGCCGAGAGCACGAGCCACACCCACACCGAGGAGAGCATGCCTTGCGCGGAGAGAGGCTGCAGCGCGTCAACTCTTTGTGCCAAAGAAGCTGGCCACCTCCCTTATTGCTGCGAAGGCTGCAGCACGTCATAATCTTGTGCCAAAGAAGCTGGCCACCTCCCTAATTGCTGCAAAGGCTGCAGCACGTCATCTCTTTGTGCCAAAGAAGCTGGCCACCTCCCTTATCGCTGCGAAGGCTGCAGCACGTCATCTCTTTGTGCCAAAGAAGCTGGCCACCTCCCTTATCGCTGCGAAGGCTGCAGCACGTAATCTCTTTGGGCCAAAGAAGCTGGCCACCTCCCTTATCGCTGCGAAGGCTCCAGCACGTGGTCCCATTGTGTCAAGGAAGCTGCCAGCTCCTCCAGGGTGTCAACTTTGATGCTGCTGCTTGCGCTGAGAGGGGGGGGCTGCTGCTGCTGCTGCTGTGGCTGGGCGGGGGGAGGCGCACGTAAGCTGCCGCTTCCACCAGTGCCTGACCGCCCCACCTGCGTGTGTGTGTGTGTGTGTGTGTGTGTGTGTGTGTGTGTGTGTGTGTGTGTGTGTGTGTGTATGCGTGCGCAGTAAGCTGCCGCTTCCACCAGTGCCTGACCACCCCACCTGCGTGTGTGTGTGCATGTGTGTGTTTGTATGTGTGTGTGTGTATATGTGTGTGTGTGTGTGCATGCGCATGTAAGCTGCTGCTTCCACCAGTGCCTGACAGCCCCACCTGCGTGTGTGTATTTATGTGTGTGTTGTGCATCTCACTCGTCCTTGGTGTCATTGCCTACAGTTTTCATTTTGCTGAACACTCGGTACATACACGCACGCTCACGCGCACACATACACACGCAGGCGCACATGGACAAATTTGCAAACGCGCACACTATCTCACACACACATACACACACACGGCACACACACTCATCCAACACGCGTCTATCCATCCCCTCTCACCTTGGAGGACGAAAAGCTGCCACCCCCTCCAGCTGCTGCAGTGGGGGTGTTCCCAAAGGAGCCGTCCAGAGCAGCAAAGTCGGCAGCATACTCTCCCAAGCTTTCGTCATCTGCTGCTCCAGCGCCTGAGCTGGCATAGGGCGCTTCTCCCTCAGCACGTACACGCAAGCTGCACACATATTTGAGTGGTGTGTGTGTGTGTGTGTGTGTGTGTGTGTGTGTGTGTGTGTGTGTGTGTGTGTGTGTGTGTGTGTGTGTGTGTGTGTGTGAGAGAGAGAGAGAGAGAGAGAGAGAGAGAGAGAAAGAGAGAGAGAGAGAAGAGAGCGGGGGGGAGCGTTTATGAATTATGGGCCACAAGAGCTGGCATAGGACGCCTCCCTCTCCATACGAACGCACATGTTGCACACATATCTGAGTGTGTGTGTGTGTGTGCGCGTGTGTGTGTTTGTGTGTGTGTGTGTGTGTGTGAGCATGTATGTGTGAGACCCTACACCAGAATCCCAAAACAAACCTGTTGTTACCAGACGCCTGCGCACTTCGGCGGCCGTTGCTGCCAATGCCCCCACCGCTGTTCATGCTACTGATACTGGCGCGGCTGACCCTGTGTATGTGTGTGTGTGTGCATGCGTGTATGTATGTATGTGTGTGCTTGTGTGTATGTATGTGCGTGTGCGTGTGTGCATGTACGTTCTCGTATGGACGTGCCGTGTATAAGTGTGTGGGTGTATGCGCGTGTGTTTGTGTGTTCGTATATGTGCGTGTGTATGCGTGTATTTGCGTGCATGTATGCGCTGCTGATACTGGCACTGGCTTGCATGTGTGTGTGTGTGCATGTGTGCATGTGTGCATGTATAAGCAGCTGGCTGCTACCTTGGTGGTGCTGCCTGCTGCTGCTGTTGCTGAGGGGGGGCGCTGTGGGCGGCTGAGCTGGCAAGATGCTTCTGCAGGATATCCAGTACCTGTGTGTTCATGTGCATGTGTGTATGCACACATATGCGTGTGTGTGTATTTGCATGTGTGTGTGTTTGTGTGTGTGTGTGTATGCGTGCGTGTGTGTTTGTGTGTATGCGTGTGTGCGTGTGTGCGTGTGCAACCTTTGCCTGGTACAAAACGTGAATGCATACCTCACATCTGATTTCCAATCCGTTGACTCAAGGGCACGCACACACACACACTTAACACACACATACGCGCACATTTAACGCACACACACACTTAACACACACACATACGCGCACATTTAAACGCACAAACACACACTTAGCACACACATACGCGCACATTTAATGCACACACACACACACACTTAACACACACGTACGCGCACATTTAACGCGCACACACACTTAACACACACATATCACATATACATATACCCGAGTTAGAAACATACACACTCCAGCATCTGATCTCTCTTGCCTGGCTCCAATGCACACGCGCACACACGCACGCACACACACACACATCACATATACATATACAAGTGCACTCCTCTTAGCTTCTGAATTCCCATTCATGGGCTCCAATGCCCACACACTCAACACTGACGCATCTCACACACACAAAAGCTCACATGCAAGTCTGCATTTAAATTGCCTGGCTCCATTGCTTGCATATGCACACACACACATACACACACACACTCAGATGCACCTCTGCATTTGAATTGCCTGGCTCCATTGCTTGCATATGCACACCCTGCACGCGCATATGCACACACACACTCACACACACACACACGCACCTCAGCATCTGATTTCCCACTGCCTGGCTCCAGCGCAGCCATCATCTCTGCCTGGATGGCCTCCTCTTGAGATCCACGAGGCAGGCTCGGCTCTGCGAGCATGTGTGTGTGTATGTGAGTGAGTGAGTGAGTGAGTGAGTGAGTGAGTGAGTGAGTGAGTGAGTGAGTGAGTGAGTGAGTGAGTGAGTGAGTGAGTGAGTGAGTGTCTGTATGTGTATGTGCTTGTGTGTGTGCGTTCCTGCCCAGACAACCTCCTCTATATACACACATACACACGCACATCAACACCCACAACCACACCTACACCCGCCCACCCATCCACCCACCCACCCACCCACCCACCCACCCACAGGCCTCTCACCTTCCTGGCTGTACCCTCCAGCTGAGCCCAGCATGTCCAGCAGAAACTCCTCTGTGGCCCTCATGTCTTGAGGGTCGACCTCTGTGCCGGGCGGCAGGCGTGCCTTCAGCACCTGTGTGTGTACGTATTGTGTGTGTGTGTGTGTGTGCGTGTGTGTGTGTATGTGTGTGTGTGTTTGTGTGTGTGGTGTGGTGTGTGTGTGTGTGTGTGGCGTGTGTGTGTGGTGTGTGTGTGTGTGTGTGTGTGTGTGTGAGAGAGAGAGAGAGGGAGAGAGAGAGAGAGGGGGAGAGAGAGAGAGAGAGAGAGAGAGAAAGAGTGTGTGTACGTGCGTGCGTGCTTACAGATCTATAGGTGTAGCTTTCAAATTTTGATGTTGCCTTATGAAAGCATAAAAACACAGGCAATACACCCCCCCTCACCCTCGCCCACACCCACACAGATGCACACACCCGCACCTGCACCCACACCCACACCTACAGCCACAGCCACACTCACCCACACATACACCCATACCTAGACCAACAGCCACACCCACCCACCCACAGATGCATGCACCTGCACCTGCACCTACACCCACACCCACCTGCACCCACACCTACAGCCACAGCCACAGCCACACCTACACCCACACAAATGCACGCACCCTTACCTATACCCACACCCACACCCACCCACACCCTTACCTGCAGCCACTGCCACAGCCACACTCACCCATACTCACCCATACTCACCCACACCCACACCCACACCCACACCCACACCCACACCTACACCCACACCCACCCAAACTCACCCATACTCATGAACACCCACACCCACATCCACACCCACACTCACACTCACAAACACACACGCATACACCCACCTGAGAAACATCAGGGGCAGGGGACCTGTCGGGGCTGCCTTGCTGCTGTTGCCGCTGTGCCTCGTAGCCTGGCTGCTGGTTCTGCACACGGTCGCAATACACACAGGTTCTATGAAATGCTGTGCTCGTAGCCTGGCTGCTGGTTCTGCACACGGTTGCAATACACACATGTTCAGCAAAATGCTGTGCCTCGTAGCACGGCTGCTGGTTCTGCACACGGTTGCAATACACACAGGTTCAGCTAAATGCTGTTCCTCGTAGCCTGGCTGCTGGTTCTGCACACGGTTGCAATACACACATGTCCAATGAAATGCTGTGACTCGTAGCCTGGCTGCTGCTTGGGGTATGTGTGGTACTCGTAGCCTGGCGCATGTGTGTGCACCCTGGTGCTGCCAACGCATCCTTTACGCGCACACATACACACAGACATGTACTGGCACACACACGCACACCCATGAGGAGTGGGTGCACCTTGGTCCAGCTCACTCAGGCGCTTGTGCGCACCGTCCACTTCCGCCAACGCATCATTTACTCACACACACCCACCCACACACCCACACACATACACCACACACACACACACATACACGCACACCCCTGAGGAGTGGGTGCACCTTGGTCCAGCTCACTCAGGCGCTTGTGTGCACCGTCCACTTCCGCCAACACATCATTTACGCGCGCACACACCCACACATACACCACACGCACACACACATATACACACACACCTGAGGAGTGGGTGCACCTTGGTCCAGCTCACTCAGGCGCTTGTGTGCACCGTCCACTTCCGCCAACATCATTTACACGCCCACACACCCACACATACACCACACCACACACACACACCTGAGGAGTGGGTGCACCTTGGTCCAGCTCTCTCAGGCGCTTGTGTGCACCGTCCACTTCTGCCAACGCATCATTTACGCGCGCACACACCCACACATACACCCACACATACACCACACGCACACACCTGAGGAGTGGGTGCACCTTGGTCCAGCTCACTCAGGCGCTTGTGTGCACCGTCCACTCCTGCCAACGCATCCTCCACCTCTGCCTCCAGGGCCATGTAATGCGACAGCTCATCACCAGACACAGGGCCCAGCTGCGCAAGGTGCACGTGTGTGTGTGTGTGTGTGTGCGTGTGTGTGTGTGTGTTTGGTGTGTGTGTGTGTGTGTGAGTGTGTGTGTGTGTGTTTGTGTGTGTGTGTTTGTGTGTGTGTGTGAGTGTGTGTGTGTGTGATTGTGATTGTGTGTGTGTGTGTGTGCGCGGCAGTGTGTGTGAGTGTGTGTCAGGGAATTTGTAAGGTGTTTGTGCATATGCATATGTGTGTGTGAGTTTGAGTGAGTGTGTGTGTCTGTGTGTGTCAGTGCCTGTGTTTGCTTCTAACAAGAACCCGGTCATACTGGGCAAGAGCGTCAAGCCTGCTTGCTGCTATGCAGTGCACGTTCAGCAGCAACAGCTATGCTTTCATAAATAAGGGAACGCCTGATAAACTATTCCCCAAGGTCAAGCACGTCCGCCAGCTGATGTGCCTTATCCCTAACACAATATAAAAACTCTCACACACACATTGCTCATACATGCACACACATGCTCAAAGTACAAACAGCACACACATGAACATACACACACAAACACACTTGCGCGCACACGCATGCAAAGAGCACACACACATTCACACACACATGTATGCAAACAGCGCACAAACACACACATACACACAAACCTCTCGCATGGCTGCCAGCTGCTGCGTTTTCTCATCCAGCATCACAGCTCCCTCTGGAAGGGGGGGCACTTTACGCTTGGGGGTGGATACCACAGATCCACCGACACCGACACCATAGCCAGAGCTACGCAGCGCCTTGCCCTGTCGGTTGAATATGTTGCATGTGTGTACGTGTGTGTGTGTCTGTGTGTGTGCGCGTGTGTGTGTGTGTGTGTTTGTGTGTGCATCCTAATGAGCCTGCGTTTGGCTGCATGGCATTTCTGTACACCTGCGCGCCTCTGAGCTTGAGCCAACTGTCTACTGTGCATCTCGTGTGTGGTGTGCGTGTGCGTGTGCCAACTATCTACTGTGCATCTTGGGTATGGCGTGCGTGTGGCAACTAATTACTGTGCATCTTGGGTATGGTGTGCGTGTGGCGACTATCTACTGTGCATCTCGTGTATGGTGTGCGTGTGGCGACTATCTACTGTGCATTTTGTGTATGGTGTGCGTGTGGCGACTATCTACTGTGCATTTTGTGTATGGCGTGCGTGAGGCGACTATCTACTGTGCATTTTGTGTATGGTGTGCGTGTGGCAATTTTTTACTGTGCATCTCGTGTATGGTGTGCGTGTGTGTGTGAACTATTTACTGTGCATCTTGGGCATGGTGTGCGTGTGGCGACTATCTACTGTGCATTTTGTGTATAGTGTTTGTGTGTGAACTATTTACTGTGCAGCTCGTGTATGGTGTGAGTATGCATCCAGTGCGTGACTGCAGTAGAGCATAGCAGCGTGTGGCTGCATCAGTGTGTGAATGCACATGCATGCCCTGGTGACCCATTCTGTGTGAAAGTTGGTGCATGAGGAACCACCAAACGCACACTCTTCCTTCCGCATACCGCAACCACAGGGGCTAGGAGGTGAGTTTTGCCGGAGTGTGCGACAACACACAAACACACACACATACGTACGAACATACCCATATATGCACTCCTCACACACGCTCTCCCCTCCGCATACCACAACCACAGGGGCTAGGAGGTGAGGTCTTGTTGAAATGTGCGACAACACACATAATAACACTAGCCGTCCTCACGCATTATTCACGCACGCTCTCCCCTCCGCATACCACAACCATAGGGACTGGCATTACGGGGAGGTGAGGTCTGCTGGAATGTGCGGAAACACACACACACACGTAAACATACACACACACACACACATACACACACACACATTTCCAAAGGCTGGAAGGGCAGCATCCAAACGCACACTCACACACACACACACCTCCACAGGCTTGCCATTAATGAGGTTTGTGTTCAGACGTGGCGAGAAGGGGCATGCACACCCACACTCGCATACACAATAACCCTCCTTAACACACACACACACACACACCCACACACGCGCGGACACATACCTCTACAGGCTTGCCATTGATGAGGTTTGTGTGTTCAGACGTGGCGAGAAGGTGCATGCACACCCACACACGCATACACAATAACCCTCCTTAACAAACACACACATACACACACACACGCGCGGACACATACCTCTACAGGCTTGCCATTGATGAGGTTTGTGTTCAGGCGTGGCTGGAAGGTGCACCCACGCAGTGCTTCGTCCTTTAGGGCCTTACGCAGGGCCTCATGCTTGGTGCGCACCTGTTATGCAATAACACGTGAAGAAAGGTGTGTGAGAAGTCTGTACCTGTACATCTCTTGTGCAACAAAGCGTGAAAAAGGTGTGTGGGATTTCTTACACTTGTTGAGAAATAAAGCGTGAAAATGGTGTTTGAAAAGTCTCTGTACATCTGTCGTGCAAAAGCGTGACAGGGATTCTGAGCCCGTGCACATCTGTTGTGGGAAAATGTGAAAGGACTTATGATGACAGAGTCCCGATTAAATATTCAAAACCTGGTTGTGACAGGCAGTGACAGGTATGGAATTTGAAATACGTCACGACAGCTGGACAAAGGCACGGTGCCCCGTATAGACAGCCAAGCATCCCTGCACACGAATAAGTGCACAACCTAAGCCACAGACTCGTGCACTCCCTACACACACTTGAAGCAAGAGCAGAACTAGTTTTAGACAAGGACAACTCATACAACGGTGCGCGTCATTTAAAGGCACGCGTCAATATTGCTGCATCACTCACTATACGCAGGGCTTCATAC
>Ga0307942_1001562_pt1 | contig 18329 bp, 20 predicted proteins | sample OrgLakmetagen175_FD_201846 | JGI IMG/M metagenome (GOLD analysis project Ga0307942, IMG submission 201846) | Saline water microbial communities from Organic Lake, Antarctica - #175 | ecosystem: Environmental > Aquatic > Non-marine Saline and Alkaline > Saline | place: Antarctica: Organic Lake... | reverse complement strand
TGTGTGTGTGTGTGTGTGTGTGTGTGTGTGCGCGTGCGTGCGTGCGTGCGTGCGTGCGTGCGTGTGTGTGTGTGTGTGTGTGTGTGTGTGTGTGTGTGTGTGTGTGTGTGTGCGCGTGTGCTTGTGTGCGCTTACAGCTATGGCAACATACCTGGCCCACTGGAGCCCGAGCTTTCCACCATGTCTGGCAGCATTGTGCCGATCCCTGAAAGCTTGTACTCCTAGTACAGAGCCAATAAAGACCAATTTATCTGCCAAGGACCCCTAGGTACATCTAGCAATAACTAATAATATTCAATTTATATATGATATATATCTGCTACAAAGAATCCCACTTCAAAATCCCCTCGCCTTGAAATGCACGAAGATGACCAGGGATTGGAGGTATGTCGCTGGAAGTGGTATGACATGTGATGAATAGCATACGCCATGCTTGCATGCGTGTTGTACGCTTGTGTGTGCGCGTGAGTGCGTGTGTGCACGTGTTTGTGTATGTGTATGTGAATATGTATGTGTGTATGTATGTAGTGCGTGTGTGTGTGTGTGTGTGTGTGTGCATGTGTATGTGCATGTATGTATGTGTGTGTACGTGTGTGTGTGTGCGCGTGAGCGTGTGTGTGCGTGTGTGTATGTATGTGTGTGGGCGCGCCTGTATGTGTGCCTTTGTGTGTGTGCCTCTATGTGAGTGTGTGTGCCTGTGTGTGTGTTCATTTAACTAATTGAACGACAGTAATGCACACATACACATATTGTGACACATATAGTTGTGAATTGTAAAACACATGCATACATTGAAGTGTTCTGTGGAAACTTAAGAGAACATAAACAGTCCAACTGGAAGTGTGCTGGAAGTTTTGTGCGAAAGTTCCGTGCGGAAGTGTGTTGGAAGTTTCGTGCACGCACTTTGTATGTGTTGAATGTCGGTGCCTCCTTGAATTAAAGTGCATTAGCTGAGCCTTCTAGGTGAGCAATGCGTGAGGTCTGACTTCCAGCTTGCATGTGTACCATTTACCATTACAGTATAACAGTATAACAGGGCTCCACATACACATCATCTGCGGGTGTATTGTAGTGCTTGGCTGTCCAGCGACTCTTAAATCATTGTTGCTCCATCTTTTATTGCCTTTAAGCAGGAAGTGGGGCTTGATATTCCGCCTCCCTCCTTTCCCCCTGGCACGGATCCTCTGCGAGCAAAGCCTGGCCCAGGCAGTCCAGGCGCCTCATTCCCTGCACCTGGCAGCGCCGCAGGAAAGGCTCATTTCAAAGATCATGTAGAGGATCGGGGTAAGAGTAAGTGTGTGTAGGAATGGCCAGAGCCATGTATATACACCTTGTATGACCGTATATTTGGGTGATTTCCCTGCCAAAATTGCCATATACGCACCGTATATATATGGTTCTGGCCAACCTTACGTGTGTGTGATAGTGTGTGTATGTTTGTGTAAGATTGTAGGTGTATCTTAGCAGTATGGTGAAGGACAGGGCTTCTTCAAAATCCTGGATCTCATTGTTGGACTCAAGGATTAAGATCTGGGAGGGCACTCATTTTTTTTGTATAAATGCCTTCATTATGTCATGAAATATAGCAAGCATCCTAACTTTTCTTGCTCATAAGATTGATGCATGGCACTTCCGTCAATCACACATCGGACCAAAAAACTATTTACCTAGACATGTATCACATACGCACGTGCACACACGCAAACACACACTAACACACGCACGTACATGCACATATACACACACTCAAACGCGCACACACACACTCAAACACACACACACACACACAAACACACACAGACGACACCCCCTCTCCCCCTGACCTCACAGAGGACGCAGCAGACCTCAGCTCCCAAAAAACGCCGCAGGCCCTGTACAACCCCGTCAACCCGGTCTTCAACACTGACAGCACCCCCATTGTCTCCCCTGCCTCCTCCATGCCACGACCCCTTCCTCAGCAGCCGCCTGAGGGTCTGAGGGAAGAAGAGGGTGAGGGGCAGGGGGCAACAGTGCCGTAGATGCTTTCAGAGTTAATTTATTAGGCCATTGCAACATGATCGTCTGTTACTGCTTCGGACTTGTGTGGACTGTGGAGTCGGTCTGCTGTCTCTTCTCCAAGTGTTGTGCCTGATCAGTAGCCTGGGATCCATGGAGATGAAGAGGGGAGGAAAAACGCGTCGTGCCGTGTCTTCTTCACGTCATACCCACACACCATCATAATCACATGCCATCATACCATCACGTAGCAAACGATACAGGGTGCACACTGTACACTGTACACTGCACACTGTATCCTGCAAACTACACATTGCATACTGCAAACTGCACACTGAACACTGTATACTGCACACCATACATTGCACATTGTAAACTGCAAATTGCACGTTGAACACTGTTCACTGCACACTATGCACTGCACACGTACATTGTACCCTTTACACTGCATACTGTACACTGCAAACCACACATTGCACACCGCACACTGCAAACTGCACACTGCAAACTGCACATTGCACACCGTAAACTGCACACTGTATGCTGCACACTGCACTGTACACTGCACACTGTACAAGTGGCACACCACAAAAATAGCACGTAACAGACGCAAGAGGGGCGCAGAGGAATTGCACCAGTCGTGGCACTCACTGCTGCTGTACTCTGCCAAAAAGCCCTGTGCCCAAAATACACATGATTGTGTGCCCTAACTCGTTTGTACATGCATAAAATGATGTGTGTTACCCAAGCGTATGCACAGAGAGGCTCATGCTGCCGTGACAGTCGGTCCAGCAGCACTGCCAACAGGTTGCGCAACTCCCCAAACTTGATTTCAAATACATAGAGTGGGCCAGAACCGTACATGTTCACCGTATATGACCGTATATTTAATGTTTTGCTGCCAAAAGTACCGTATATACACCGTATATATAGGGTTCTGTCCAACCCTACAAATACTTAAATGCCAAGAAGAAGGAACCCTGGTCCTGCCTGGTCCTGCCTGGTTGGCAGTTGCCCAGCACCACCAGCAGGCTCTTTCCCCCCCTTGTGAATCAAAGGTTGAATCCTTATTCATGTATAGAATGCACAGAGGAAGAACAGGAGGTGCGACAGCAATTTCGGCAGGCCCTGTTCCCCAACACATGTAAATGACACACTTTTCACTTTACATGAACGCTCAGAGGAGCCGGAGCTGCAGCAGCATTACCAGCAGGCTCTTCCCCCCCACCCTCCCTCCTCCCACGAGGCTGTTTCTGAGGCTGAGCCCATCAGGGTGTTCATCAAGGCTGAGCCAGAAAAGGTGGTGCGCACTTAGCTTGAGGCTTAGACGTGCAATTTGCAAGGACTATGGTGGCATGGTGAGGTCAACGATAGAGCTCATCAGGGCCGAGCCAGGAAAGGTAGTGCACACTCAATTTAGGAGTTTGATGTGCACACTTCTGCACATTGCAAGGCTAGGGGCACGAGATTCTGACATGCAATTGGCAAAGATTACGGCATGGCATGGTGATGTCAATGATAGTGCTCATCAGCGCTGAGCCTGAAAAGGTGAAGCAAAGACAAGAAACACATGTGTGTGCATGCAAGCCAAGGACAGGGTCAAGCCATGCCAGCTCAGGTGTGATCAAGGCACGGCCAAGAGTGAGCAAACAGATGTGTGCAATCAAGCAGACACACACTTTAATGATATGTGAGCACCCTTTTGGTGCTCTAAATAAGGTTAGGCTGGTTCAAATCTTAAATCTTAAGACAAATTCAAAAAAGGAATGCAAGTGATTGCAAAGTATGGTTACGATTGTGGAGTTTTAAATCGAGTAAAGGTGGTTTCCGTACGTGAAATTTGTGCACAAGATCACGTACATATAGGCATATATCATGCATGCTCACATAGATCTGTCGTACGGGTGCAAGGTAGCCATTGCACCCGTCATCATTTGTCAGACTAAAAAAAGTGCACACATCACAAATTGCAGCCATTTTTAATGGCCTTCACATTTGTGTTAAAACTTTTGTTTCAAGCATCCAGCGCTGGAGCATATACTAACTGGAAGACGGCGTTTGTATTACACTGCACACATTGGTCTGCGTATACCGTAGAGCGGAATTCTCCCGCAAACAAGTTGTTTGCCATTTGTGCTGGCTTCCTCCAGGTGGAGACCACGACCGCCATCGGCATCAAGAAGACGCACGTGCAGTACGTCATTCGTGTGGACAGCAGTATTCCGGGAATGGTGGCCCATGGCACTGAAGTCCGACGGCGCTTCTCTGATTTTGATGTGAGTATAGCATTTGGTGTGCTCTGGTTTTGATTTGAATTTGTGCCATGTGATGTGCAGCAGTTACATGCCAGGCATGCAATGCAGTTCAGCACAAAACGGGAGTCTGACAATGCGGATTCTCTGCTTGTGACGTGTGCTTGATATCAGTGTGAGGCTGTACTATGAACAGCATAGCCTACTGACTCCAGGGGTTTGATGGTAGTTAGCATGTTGTGAGGAGGAGTAAAAGAATATTGACAGAGGGGGCTAACGGAGGATTAAACCTGAAAATGCGCATTTTTTCATTCAGAAGGCAGCCCTTCACAGCCACTTCATCCGATCGACACCATTTTAGTACCATATTGTAGCTGGCATTGAGAGCTACCCTACATGTGCCCAGTTTTATGTGGGTCGCTTTGCGTGCTGAGATAGACTGGAATAAGCACACATGGTGCATGTAAACCCTAATGTGGTGATTTCCATTTGAAAATGGCTCAAATCCTCATAAAACACCAACCACGCAGCCGTTTTCTGTCATTTTTGTTGCAATGATATTCTTTCCTAATAAGAAATCTATCCTGTCCATGGATGTAAAATAGTTCAAATTGGTGCAATGGGTGATCTGGTATGAACAATTTGTGGTAAAAAATGGCCTGCACGCCACAGCAAATTAAGCACACGCCCCCAAATTAGCAAGCTCTAAATTCTACATCCATGGACAGGATTCATATTATGTAACATCTGGAGCTTGCCAATTGTGGGGCGTATGAGCCAAAGAGCATATAAAAACTTGCCCATTTTGGGCCTCAGTTAGCCCCCTCTGGAATAATGAGCTCACCATAACATTCAGAGTTCACTGCTGTAAACTGTGTGATTGAATTAAATTAAGGGCATTTGAGGTTGCAAGTAAGGACAAGGCATAAACACAGATTTCTGATCTGCAATTGTATCATAAGGAAATGATGATTTTGGATGTCGTGCCTCACTTCACTATTGGGGAAGGACTAAGCTTACACATTTAAAGTGAATTCGAAGGGGGTTGTACAAAAAAGACAAGTCATGCTTGCCTCTTGTGTCATTGCATGCAGGCCTTGCACAAGATCTTGAAGCAGGAGTACCAGGTGAGTGTGTGCATGTGTGTTTGTGTGTGTCAGATATATCAGATATACATAATTATACTTATTTTATCATATATATATATATATATAATATATATATATATATATATAGAGAGAGAGAGAGAGAGAGAGAGAGAGAGAGAGAGAGAGAGAGTGTGTGAGTGAGATGCCTCATGACTGGATCCCCAATGGGCTATCTCGACATAAGAATGGCATACCTATGCATATGCCCCAATTGTTACTGCTTCCTTGCATTAAAACGGAATGCATGTCCCATTCAGGCATGGCAATACTGTACTGTAAAACCTGCACAACTGTGACGATGTCAGATAGACAGGGGTGGCCAGGACTGTACATGAAATTCCTGTATATGTATGTATACGGCATATAAACGTGATAGCCGTGTACCGTATAAAACCATAAACCGTAGAAAGCTGCTGTAATAAACCTGAAAACGTAATTTGTGGTATGTGTATATATAACGTTCTGGCCATCCCTACAGACGTGCTCCTTGCGGGAATTGGAGAAAACTTCCTTCTTTCCTCAATTTGCTTCATTGCTTGATTGCTTGCCCGATTGTGTAACCAAGCATTTTATGAAAGTATGTCTGCTTGTCGTATTAAATGTGCTCAGACGTGCCCAGATCTGCTCTACAAACTCAAAGCTGACAACTGACATGTACAACCCTATGACGTGTATATCTAAGTACCTATGACGACCTCAACTCAAAGAAAATGAACAGGAAGAATGGTACTGCGTGCTCACAGGGCTTCTTCCTACCTCCCCTGCCTGAGAAATCCTACATTGATGGCCGCATTGCACGAGACAGCTTCTTACGTCTCAGGCGTGCAGACTTACAAGTAGGTGTAACTTTCTTTGGTAACGGTGCAGGACATGAAAAACACTGACATCAAACGACACCGCTTTTTGTGCCTCAATTAGTAGAGGCTGCGGTCTATTTAGAGGGGTTTACAATACATGTGTTCAAGGCCCCTACTTGCGACCTTGACATGTTGGTCTTCAGATACAATCCTTCAGACGAGATACGTCGCTAGCCGACAAGACACGGCAAGCCAGGATTTAGATTTAGGGAGGAAGAGCATTATGCTGTTTGGCACTTAGACCTGCCGGTGAACCAAAATGCTCCTTTCCAAACTTGCATTCTACATAGGCCAGACAGCACAATGTTGTAAAATATGTAGCATGAAGGTTCAGGAAGATTTCAGGGCTCACCGTTCCTTGTCAAGCCATTTCCCAGGATGTTGCATCCCTCCACTTCTGCAATACCAACCACATCAATTTCAATTTCATCCCAAGTCACTGCAAATATTCCAACAGTTAAAGTGCAAAGGACTGCATTGCATCCACTGCACACCACTAAACGTAGCAGGCCTATCTGAGAGGCATCATCGCCTCCCACCTGGCCATGATAGAGTGCCAGGCTGTGAGCGAGTTCCACACATCACAGACACACCTCCACAAATTGCGTCGCAGGCTTTCCTGAAAGGCATCGCTTCCCACCCGGTCCTGAGAGAGTGCCAGGCTGTGAGCACATTTCTTTTAGCACCAGGCTGCCTTTCCCTCAATCCAGCTTGGACCTACCTCCTTAACCCACCCCCCAGTGCTGTATCGCAAGGTAGGGCACCTTGCTGAGGCGTGCGTCAGTATCTTTGTGTGGGTGAGTGCGTGCATGTATGGATGTGTTTTATGTGCACGTGTTGTACGTAGGCTTGCATGTGCTCGTATGTTGGTTTAGGTGTAAGGTTTAGCAGCAGGCATTTGTGTTGGGTGTAATGCATGAAATGCATTTTTTATGCGCGAGTGCAGATTTTGTGGATGTGGTAGCATATACGTGAGGCCAGGTGTGTGTTTTTACAAATCAGATTTTACAGCACTTCCTATCACCCCCGCACCAACTGAAAATGTATGCTCATTTGTTGCGAGGTGACATACAGCTTTCATACAAGGTGGCCTTCAAGTTTGAGGGGGGAGACTCAAAGCGTGACAAGCACTGTGATTGCACATGACAAGCATTGTGGCCATACATGACAAGCACTGTGATTGCACATGACAAGCATTGTGGCCATACACGAATGTCGTGTGTTGCACATGCTCAAGAACTGTGGCTAGAAGTGTGGGTTTGTTACCCCAAACACGTGAAGCCCATCTGCCCCAGACATCAATTCACCTTTTGGCAACCTTCTTTAGTGTAAGGAAAATGGAGCCCCCCTTGAGCCCCTAGCTGTCAAGGCTACTGTACATAGCATGGCTTCCTTACTTTATGTGTGTTTGGTGTGCATGTGTGTGTGCAGGAACGCCCAGTAGCTCTGTCGCAGATGCCCCAGCCACTGCGAGCCTGATTGCGGGCCTGGACAATATGGTGAACTGGTGTGTATATGTGTGTGTGCGTTGGGGTAATCTTTTGGTGCTGGGTGTGGGTGTGGGTGTGGGTGTGGGTGTGGGTGTGGGTGTGGGTGTTGGGTGTTGGGTGTGGGCGCGGGCTCAGGTGTTTGTGTGTATGTATGTATGTTTGAGCATTGCTGGGTGTGGGTGTGGGTGTTGGGTGTTGGTTGTTGGCGCGGGCTCAGGCGTTTGTGTGTGTATGTATGTTTGAGCATTGCATGTCCAGAATTTACCCCACGTGCTAGGCCAATAGCTTTATTTCTTGAGGGCTTACAGTGCTTGAAATCTGAATCGAAAGGTTTAATTTACTTGCACCGGGGGAACCAACAAAATTCGCTGAAGTTGGCACCACTGCAACGTTCCCGTTTATAGTGGCTCCCTGCCATTCTGTTGATGGAACTATACTAACATTTGGTGCACCCTGATAGCTAACAACTGGTGCACCCTGATGACTTACGCCAGGATAAACAACTGACCAGTTGCAAAGCAATTTTTAGTTAGGGTGGGGCTTGAAAATTTGCCACTCCCTCGCTGTCCTGGACCTGCTTGTACATGGAAAACCGTGGTGCTCCCTAAACGCCTGCTCCAAAATGAGTAGAGCAGCTTTTAGCAGGCCAGCTCCTTGTGCACCTTGCGGGGCTGTATTCCAAATCATTCGTCAAGCTGATTAAAAAAGTTATGGCTTATGAATCGTTTTAGGTGTAGTAGGGTGGCTGTGGCCTGACAGCATGTGTGGTGTGCAACGTCCCTTTTTTGAAACGATATACCTCACTTGACTCTGAATTAAACTCTGATTGCCTCCCAGTACTAAAATCTGATGCGCCCTGAATGCTCGCACCAGGATGAGCAAAGTGACACAGCAACCGCCAAAGCCAAAGCATGAGATGTGTAGTGAAGAGCTAAAGCTTCGGCAGGTGCGTGCGTCTGTGCATTTGAGTGTGTCTACATGTTTAATTGTATAGAATTGTTTGAGTGTCTATGTGTGTGTGTGTGTGTGTGCCATGTGAAAACAAGGTTACTGGATGGAGCTAGTTGGCCACGGAAAGTGTGGTGCTGTAGATATAGTACTACTAAATAAAAGGGGTTCTCCAATCTCATGAGGCGTCTTGAGCGCACGATGGCCTGTTTACACGCCAAAACCCTCCTTAAATTGACGCTTGAGTACACTCATCTCTATTTCTAACCCCCCTATTTTTCTCACTTTCTCTGTTCTCACTCATACACATACCTACACCCTTTTGCTTAACGGCCTAAATACTGAGAACAACCCTACACCTCTACAGCTTCCTCTATAATTCTTAACAAGGATGGGCATGCAAACCTGCTCACTTACTCACTTGAAAGATTGTGCACACACACTTGCTCTTCACACTTGCATACCCTAAGACACCCACGCGTGCACGTTAGTACATGACAGCACACGCTAGGACATGCAAGTTGGTACATCAGCACACGTGTACGCACTTGCATGCCTTAATCCACCTGCACTTGCACATTAGTACATCAGCACATGTGCACACTTGCACTTTTGCATGCATCCGCACTTGCACATCGGTACATCAGCACATGCGTGTGCACTTGCATACCCTTGAGCACCCACGCTTGCACACTCCAGCACATCAGCACATGTGTCCGCATTCGCACTTCCTCACGCACCACACCTGACAAGTTGCGCATGCTACGCTTGCATCCTAACACCCCAGCACACGCATGCACTTGTATACAATCCTAACACACTGCATCCTAACACCCAAGCACATGCATGCAGTGGGCTACACTTGCATCCTAACACCCCAGCACACGCATGCACTTGTATACAATCCTAACACACTTCATCCTAACACCCAAGCACACGCATGCAGTGGGCTACACTTGCATCCTAACCAGTGCTATGCTTATACGCCGTATCTCCATTTTCAGACCGTATATACGGTACGGTTACGGTACGGTCCAAAACCGTATAATACGGTCAAAATGAAAATACGGTACGGTACGGGAAACCGGTCGACCGTACAAGCTTGCATGGCCACCCGTTTTGAGCCGCGTGCCCGCCCGCCACTCGAAATTTCCGTCCTAACAACTATCATTATATTATACTTATAATTAAGGAATGAAACAAATATGAATAGAGGCCCAACACAAAAGAGGCAGGCTTTGGGGGAGGCCAGCCTGCCTGACCCCCAAAGCCTGCTGAGGGCCCCTGCATACCCCCCTGCAGCAGGCCTTCAATTGGGCCAGATTCAGAAGCAGGCAAGGGTTAGGAAGAATGCCTGGGTGTGGGAGCAGTTTGACAAGCGTCCAGTTCCAGTAGCAGGAGCAGCAGCAGCGGGGGGTGACCAGGGAATGGCAGAGGAAGAAGAGGCTGCAGCAGCCCCAGCTTTGGCAGCAGCACCAGCAGCAGCAACAACAGCGGCAGCAGCGATGGAGGTTAAGTATGCATGCAAGCACTGCCCCAACGTGAGGTCAGCGCACGAGGCCCGCATGAAGGAGTACCTACGAGGAGAGAGAGGCTATGCTTGGGTTTGATGACAGAGACGCTCTCGCACAGAACAGAATAGCAGCGCAGTGTACAGCATAGCAGCAGCCGGGGGAAAGGAGGCAGTGGAGCTATTAGCAGAATTAGCAGATTAGCAGCAGCCGGGGGAAAGGAGACAGTTTTGAATTTTGATGCCTATTATGGACCTTTTTGGTCCTCTTTAGAGCCTTTGAAACAGTGTGGGCTTACTTAGCCATTTGCAGAGCTGAAACAAAACTCAATTTTAATTTTTTGACTGAGGATTTCAAAGTTTGGACCGTACCGTACGCCGTACCGTATGTTACTGTATATACGGTCTAAAACTGTATAAATACGGCTGTACGCCGTATTTCCGTACCGTACTGTATAGCCGTACACCGTACCGTACACCGTAGTGGCACAGCATTGATCCTAACACCCCAGCATACGCATGCAAGTGTGTGTAAGTCCTAACACACTGCATCCTTACACCCCAGCACACGCATGCAGTGGGTTACACCTGCATCCTAACACTTGAAACACTCAAACACGTGCATGCACATGTGTGTGTACATTGCAGGCTGGGGAAGCAGTGAAAGAGCTGCAAAAGTTGCTGACCACCAGTTCTGAACTTGCACGGAAGGTTTGTGGGAATTACGAGGACCTGGCGAACGAGCTGAGCAAGCTCGGCCAGAGCTTTTCCTCCTTGTCTCGTTTTGACGAGAACATGATGAAGCAGGTACAGCACAGCCTGTCCATTGCCTGTTGACAAGGGGGGCGTATACCCCAGTTGAAAGAAGACATGGTAACAACCCGGAAGTTTTTTGATTCGGCCAACACATGATGGTGTGATGAGGCATTGACTTCATGAGGCGGATGACATGGTTGTCACTCATTACTATGAATAAAAAGCACACTGTCTGTATGCTGGCACCTTTGCTCATAACACGTTCAACACACGCCCACTTTTCGCACGCATGTACACACACACACACACACACACACACACACACACACACACACACACACACACACACACACACACACACACACACACACACACACACACACACACAACACTGCACAACCATGGACCTTTTGTTGCTAGGCGGGTCAATACACTGAGGATGGGATTAATGCCGGCAACCGTGCTACTGACCTACATAAAGTGGCTTTTGCCAACAACAAGCAACAGTCCACATGGAAGGCGCTCTCACTGCGCACGGCTGCAAGCTTGGTAGGTTCAATGTTCAATGGCATATATACACGCACACACAAAGCGGTCGGCAGCATGTGCATGAGACAAGCTGCTAGAATTAAAGTGTGCAAGATGGTACTCTGTACTATTTATGACTCTAACCTGTTGTTCGCGCACACACATTTCTGTTCATATCTTGTATATGCAGGTGATCCTTCACGACTACGCTACTTTACTACCAGAGGTAGGTGCGCTCGCCAGTTTATAAGAAGAAAGACACTCTGAACACTCTGTTTTTCTCTCTTGCATCAATTCGTGTGCACGGGCACAAAATTGCATCACCACTCATTACTCTTGTACATCTAAGCTTACTCTTCTTGAAGCTAAAAAGTTTGAGATACGCATGCATTCATGGCATATACATGGCATATAGCATTCGGCTATATATGTTTTCTCAACACACACACACATATATATACAGGCGACAGCTGCTCTAGAAGCGCGAGAGGCCACCCTTGCACACACGTGGGAGCTCGAAGACGAGCTAGCTTTCAAGCAGCACCAACTGGTGCGATTTGCTGGACTTACCCTTCAATCCTGCAGTTAACTTATCTTCTCAAACTGGCTCAACATAACTCTGCACAGCACTCATACCTACCCTAATTTTTTTTAAGTGCTAGCTCTGCACGTGAGATGGTGTCCTGCATGCGCCTTACCCAAAGATGTGCACTTGAATGACGCGTGCGTACTGAGCTGCAGCCAAACTTCATTTGGGTTTGACCAAGCCCGGCGTTTTGGAACAGAAGGGGCAGGGGTGTGACAGGCTTGTGCAGGCGCAATTGGATAATCACAATTGCATTTTCCATATTTCTGACACCAGACGATTGGACATGATTGGACAGAAACAAGGTGGACATGCACGCCTGATGTGGGCAGGCGTCTTCGTTGGGGACGACCAAAAAACTGTTGCACAATAACTACCTAGGAAACATGGCATATTAGCCTTATCTTCTAAGGTTCTCAGGCATGTGTGACGCATATGCGGTAAATGGTCCTAGCCAGCCTCGATCTAAGTCAATTCATTTTGTAATCTAGCGCTCTTTAACATTCCCACCTTCAACAATCAGGCTCAAATGAATGCCGAAGCTGGGAGCGAAGACAAGAAAGTACGCACCGCCAACAGCATCAAGCAGCTAGAGGCTCAAATCAAGGCTTCCCATGACCGCTACATCCTGTTGCGGCAACGCAACCAGGCGGAGTTGAGGTGAGGGCGGGATGCAGGGATGAAGTTGGCGTGCAGTGCGTGAGTGCAGGTGGGTGGGTGGATATCCTACTGGCTTAGTTATGTCAAGTGGTGATGAATGAGTTGGGGTGAGGGCGGGAGGTTGGAAGGTAAGTTGATGATGATTTTGCAGTGCACAGGATTCAATAGAGGGATGAAAAAACAGAAAGTCAGGCTGAATTAAGGAGTAAAGTGAGGGAAAGTTTTAAATATTGTGATTGCTTGAATTGAGCCTGAGGTTGGGTGTAGGAATGGGTGTAGGAATGTGTATTTGGAGGAGTGTTTTGGAGAAATTAGTTTGCAGCAATTAGAGGCGTAGGAAAAAGGCTGTGTGGTGAGCTTTTACCTTGATCTAACAGGGGGTTAGCAGCAGAAAATCGAGGGAAGGGGAAGGGGTGCACGGAGATTTGTGTTTACATCCCCCAGCTTGCATGTATTTGAAGTTGGTATTTAGCGGCGTGTTTGCCAAAGAGTACAAGGAGTCACAGAGGTTGTCTTATTGCATTCACCTTCTTAAACGGGCCAGGCCATTACTTTTAACTAGCCAAAAAAGAGACTGTCATTATTTGGATTATAAGGATTTACCATTAAGGGGATCTCCGTTTGACTTATGGACGTTAACACTGATACAACCTACGTATCTCCATGGTGTGTCTATCTCTCTACATTAGTTGATCATCAACTTCCGTGTATATAAATAGAAATCACTGTTGCAAATACGCAGGCGGGTGAACCTGGAGCGAGCTGTTGACTTCAGGCGGATGCTGCTACAATTCAGTAGATATCAGGCTGATCTCGTGGCCCAGTCCGCAAGCATGTGGGAGGAGCTGTGCAAGACCATGGATGATTAGAACTTTTAAACTGGTCGTGATCCCTGGAATCGGTTGACTCCGGATTTCTGGCAAAAAAGCTAAAAGAGATGCAGATTTTTCCAATTTCATTTTTCATTAGTTGATAATACGTTTAACAATATGTCTGAGGGATCTGGCTTCAACTTTGATTTGTGCAAGAGGAATGCCATGCTCAGTGCAAAGGGCGTGCCCATGCCCAAGGCATGGAGCACAGGAACCACCATTGCTGGCGTGATTTACAAGGCGAGGGCGTGATTGAGAGGCATTCATCAGGACTGCCTGTGCGCATGCATACGCGCCTGTCAGTGTGCTTGTCCCTGCTCATCTAGTTATCAGATTGCTCGTTGTGCATCTTCAACTCTGGAAACATAGGACACTCACAGACACAGACTACGGTGTCGAAAAACCCTTTTTCCAGGACGGAGTTGTGCTCGGTGCGGACACTCGGTCCACGGCGGGCACCACCGTCGCGGACAAGAACTGTGAAAAGATACATCACATTGCCGATAACATCAAGTGCTGTGGTGCCGGGACCGCTGCGGACACAGAGGCAGTGACAAGTGAGAGTTTTGCCCTGTCTGTTCTCTGCCACTCCTTCTTAGCTCCACCTCCATAAACACCAACACTCCCCCCTTTGGCTCCCTCACAGACATGGTAGCTGCGGCCTTGCAGCTACACAAGTACGCGACTGGGCGGCAATCAAGGCTAGTGACCGCCCTAACCATGCTCAAGCAACACTTATTCAAGTAAGCATGCGCCAAGGCACACACGAAGCATGCACATGCGCATGTTAGTGCATGCACGTACATGCATGTTACACACACACACACACACACACACACACACACAAACACACACACAAACACACACACACACACACAAATACACATCAAAAAGGAATCCACCGTTGTATGCATGTGGACAAGAGAATACTTCATTTCACGTTATCATCGTTAGCAGCAGCAGCATCAGAGATACACCCAAACACATGCAATATTGGGTAAATGCTCTCATTGTATTCGCATGCATTATCGCGCTCATATGCAGACACAAGCACTCATGCGCACAGACCTGCGTTCATGCAATCCTGTCATGCAATCCTTTCACTTGAGTGCTCTAATGTAAATGCAAGCTGACTGAATCCAAAGGTGCATGTATATTCACACGCATTTGCTTGTACAGACAATGGTAAAGACGCTTACACATACATTGATTAAAGACGCTAGCACAGGCAACAGTTGAAGACATGCACTACAACAATATCCCTGATAAACTTGAAAATATAAAAACCGCTTTCCTGGGCATAAGAAAGCTTTAAAATTTATACACAGCACTCAATACCTTTCATCTTATTCAGCCAGCCCTGTTTTGCTCCATCTTTTCGGCACGCAGATATCAAGGGCACGTCAGTGCAGCTTTAGTTCTTGGAGGTGTGGACCTTAACGGCCCTCACTTATTTACGGTGAGCAGAGTGGCACAATACGCATGTCATGTCAACACCCGCTTCCAAGCACTCTCATTTCTCAGCACACTTACAACTATGAATCTTATGGTCAAAATAGCAGTGTTCCAGGTCCAAGTGCTTTCCTGTTCAGGCTTCGGTTTCGTAGGGCAGCGGTATGCATGCACACTGGTCCAAACATGCATTATTGTTATTCAAAGCTTGACATGCGTGCACACAAACACACACATACACACATGCATGCACGCACTCGCTCCAGGTCTTCCCACACGGCTCCACTGACTCTTTGCCCTTTGCTACCATGGGTTCCGGAAGCTTGAATGCCATGGCTGTGTTTGAATCTAGCTACAAGGACGACATGACAAAGGAGGAGGCCGTGGACCTAGTAACAAGGTGAGAGGGACCAAACACAAGTTGGGCGGGACTTCCGTCGCTAAGATTGCCGTTCGAGGGCGGGGTGCTGCAACGGCAGTGAGCAAGAAAACAGAATAGTCCGGTTTAGTAGAGCGAGCTTTTGACGCTGGGCAGCCATAACACTGCTGAAGAGCTCAAGGCCAGAAGCAGCGGCAAGGTTAGGGACTGGTACCAAGAGTAAGCTGCGGATGACCCTAAACCAAATCTGAGTAAAGTTAAGACCAGCGTTGGTTCAACAGATTTTGGCATTTGAAGATCGTGCACGAGTCATGCAAACAGGACTTGTAGGGGCAGCGCTGGGAGTTCCGTGCTTTAAGATTTTCCATGTTGAAGCAAGTTCTCAAATTCTTTTAAAGGTTTCCAAACGCAGCAAACATTCCTATAATTGGGTGTTGTACAGCATGCTCTATGGAGAGCTAGTGATTACAATGGCTGTGTTTGGAGAAGCTATGAGCTTCTGGTTATGTAGGTTTTTGACCTGGCACAATGAAGAACTTTTTGCATTCAACAAGACCGGTCAGTGGTCAAGACCACAGCTCACTTGTTTGCACATGGTACTCCATGCAAAACCTCCTGTGTGCTTCTACCACATCCTACGCTCTACGTGGCTGAAACCTGCACCTGTTTGTGTGCTTGCAAATTTGCACAGGGCCATCAGATCTGGTATTTACAACGACCTGGGGTCAGGCTCCAATGTGGACATCATGATCATCACCAAGGAGGGATCTCAATACCTGCGCAACCACGAGTACCTTATGGACAAGACCTACAGCCGCAAGTTTCCTGTGAAGTATGAGAAGGGCACTGCACGTGAGTGTCCAGCACTTGTGTGTGAGGGCAGGGGAGGGGGGGGGAGGGTGCGAAAGTGTGGGTGTGGATGTGCGTGTGGGTGTGGGCGCGTGTGTATGAGTATGCATGTGTGCGTGCATAAGTGGGTGTATGCGTGGGTGTGTGGCTGTGGGTGCGTGGTGATATCTTGGAACATAGGAAGAGGTAATGAGCAGATGCATCATGTATAGTTTACGGAGTTTGCATTGCTCATGCCTACCAAACTTCCTAAGCTGAGAGCAGATGGCTTTGATAAAGAAGTGTTCCATGCAGGGATGTGTCATATGGCGTATTCGTATAATACGCCGTATCGTATTTAATGCGTATTTTACCGTATTGAACGTCCCAAATGACCGTATGACACATGCCTGGTTCCATGTTTGCTGCCAAGGGACTGGGCGAGCTGCATTCTTGTAAGCCTTGAGCCTCGACTGTTTGACTCTTAGGACTCTCTAAGCCACTCCCCTATCCTGTTAATGGTGACATCAGATTGGTCATAGCTGGCAAAGGTCTTGGGAGGGAGGGAGGGAGGGAGAGCATACCATCTTTTGTTTCAAGATGCAGGTTGTCACGACGAATTATGGTACCAGCTTAAGCATGGATTGCAAGTATGAGCCATATTGTCCATGCCACTGATTTAGCGTGACGAGGGTCTTGCACACTTTTGCAGAGCTTAGTCATCGCAAATGCTTGTGCTGAACGATCTATTTTCTGCGGCACCAGCTAGTGCAGCACGTACTCAGTGTTGTTTTCCCCTCGCAGTTTAGTACTTGCCACACAGGCATGGTCTGATTGAAATCACTTTTTGCTCTTTACTGCACGCAGCTGGCATTAAAGAGAAATTGGTGTCACTGGCGGAGGTCAAGGTTTTGGAGGGAGCAGCACCAATGGACACCAGCTGACTGGAGTGATTTAAGGCAGGGTGGTTAGGCCGGCGTTAATGTGGGCGCCACATCTATCCACCCTATCCGAGCAGCTCTGTACTTTCGTTAGAAGACTCCAGTACCTCCATTTCTTGCTTTTGTCTTGCACCGTGCAACCTCAAGATGTGGGTCTATTTTCCTAGCCTTCTCCCGTCAATGTAAATTAAGAAAAGTAAAGAGTAGTGATGACACAGCCAGCATGATTAAGGGAGGGGGTTACTTAGGTGCCCGCATCAGGCAAACAATCAAAAAGAATTTAATGTGGGTCAGGGGGGTTGTGTGCCGTAGCACCCAGACCCAATCCTTGACTGTTGTTGCTTGTGTTACAAGGGGTTTACAAAGGGTATACAATGGGGTAAACCGGCAGCCACATATGTTGGGCATTGCTGGATCAGCCAGCGTTAAGTAAACGTAAGGTTGTAAAAAATAACTGGTCTCAGCCAGTGCCATATTGTTCTCTTAGGAAAATGAGTAAGAGGTGATGAATGAATGATGAAAAGGCAAAAAGTTGCTTGTGTTATATTGCAGTGCATACTGTTATAGCAAATCACCGTCACTGCAAAGTGTAAGGTAAGGTAAGGTTACATCACTATATATGCCTCAAAGGGCATCTCAGCGGAAGTTTGGAAAAAGCCTGAAACTACACCTGGCTAAACAAAAGAAACAGAAGCTAGAGGAAACATGAATACAGATGTATGTAGAAGAGAAAAGTGTACAGAGAAAGAGAACGTTTGTTTTGAAGAAGCGGGAAGGCAAGCATCAAGGAGAACGAGAAAAAATCTGTTGACATATCTCAGGATGTGTGCATAAGAAGCCTCAGTCAGAAACAGGAAACAAGAGGCTGAGAGAGCCTCACAAAACCAGGAGTGCCAAGAAAACAAGTGCAGCGGAGCAGAAGATAGAGAGGACAAAGGACGCATGCAGCCCCCAAAAACAGCTCCTCTCTCTCCTCTCTAGTTGCCCACCCCACCAGCTCACCCAGCTACAGCAGACCAGTCCGATGCTGTCCTCCACAACTTGCCAATTGAAACTGTGAGCCAGGGCATGCCTGGCCGCGAAGGGAGCCGGTGCCTAACTCGCCAGGAGCAGGTCGCAAGCTACAG
>Ga0307942_1001560_pt1 | contig 18332 bp, 20 predicted proteins | sample OrgLakmetagen175_FD_201846 | JGI IMG/M metagenome (GOLD analysis project Ga0307942, IMG submission 201846) | Saline water microbial communities from Organic Lake, Antarctica - #175 | ecosystem: Environmental > Aquatic > Non-marine Saline and Alkaline > Saline | place: Antarctica: Organic Lake... | reverse complement strand
TGTGCGGCACTGTGGTTTGCTCAGGTACGTGATGTGTGGCACTGTGGTTTGCTCAGGTACGTGATGTGCGGCACTGTGGTTTGCTCAGGTACGTGATGTGCGGCACTGTGGTTTGCTCAGGTACGTGATGTGCGGCACTGTGGTTTGCTCAGGTATGGGATGTGCGGCACTGCGGTTTGCTCTCAGGTGCAGTGCGGCACTGCGGTTTGCTCAGGTACGTGGTGTGCCCTGTGTGACCAGCGAGGCTGCTATGCAGCCTAGGCCTATGACCAGCCTTTTGTGTGCGCAACCTATGTGTGCAGTTGCTATGCAATCTAGGCCTGTGACCAACTTTTGTGTGAGTAACCTACGTGCGCAGCTCCAGTGCAGCCCAGGCCTGTGACCAACTTAATTGTGTGCAACTTGGGCCTGTGACCAGCCTTTTGTGTGCGCAACCTACGTGCGCAGCTCCAGTGCAGCCTAGGCCTGTGACCAGCCTTTTGTGTGTGCAACCTACGTGCGCAGCTCCAGTGCAGCCTAGGCCTGTGACCAGCCTTTTGTGTGCAACCTAGGCCTGTAACCAACTTTTGTGTGAGCAACCTACGTGCGCAGCTCCAGTGCAACCTAGGCCTGTGGCCAGCCTTTTGTGTGTGCAGCCTAGGCCTGTGACCAGCCTTTTGTGTGTGCAACCTACGTGCGCAGCTCCAGCGCAACCTAGGCCTGTGACCAGCCTTTTGTGTGTGCAACCTAGGTCTGTGACCAACTTTTGTGTGAGCAACCTATGTGCGCAGTTGCTATGCAGCCTAGGCCTGTGACCAACTTCAAATGTGTGCAACTACGTGCGCAGCTGCTATGGAACCTAGGCCTGTGACCAACTTTTGTGTGAGCAACCTACGTGCGCAGCTCCAGTGCAGCCTAGGCCTTTGACCAACTTTAATGTGTGCAACTTGGGCCTGTGACCAACTTTAATGTGTGCAACTTGGGCCTTTGTGTGTGCAACCTATGTACGCAGCTTCAGTGCAGCTTATGTGCGCACCTAGTCCAGCCTAGGCCTGTGATTCGTTTTTGTGTGTGCAACCTAGGTCTGTGAACAGCCTTTGTGTGGTGTATGTACGCAGCTTCAGTGCAACCTATAGGAATGGGCCATGTTAAGGGTTGGCCAGAACCATATATATACGGTGTATATACGGTATTTTTGGCAGGGAAATCACCAAATATACGGTCATATACGGTGTGTGTGCACGGTTCTGGCCAACCCTAGCCATGTGCACTGTGTGCAGCTGTTGTGAAACCATAGTACACATTCGCACAATTCATGCATGTGCGTGTGAGGTGTTTATGTGTACTTGTGTCTGTGTTTTTTAAAGTGTGTGTGTGTGTGTGTGTGTGCTGTGTGTGTGTGTGGACTTAATTAGGTGAGAAGCGTGAGGCAATCCCTGAGGTGGTGAGCATTTTCGCCGTTTCTCTTCAATATATTTTGTTATCCCTTGGTCCTCCTCCTATTGGCTATCCTAAAACTGCACAAATACATTGTAGCCTGATTTAAAGTAGGTAGATATGTTTATTTTATGATTGTATGATTGTACACACTCACTCACACACGCTTGCGCACACACACACACACACACACACACACACACACACACATACACACACACACACACACACACACACACACACACACACACACACACACACACACACACACACACACACACACACACACAAACACACACATTCACACAGCGAGCAGCCCAAGAGACCGGGGATGCTGATGCCCCTGCCCCCGCTTTTCTCCTTTCTGCTGACACAGCACCCCAGGATTATGGCTACGTGACTAATAGTGGCAAGACCATGCCCAGCAGCAGCAGAAGCAGCAGCAGCAGCAGGAGCAGGGACGGCGGTGGGCTGGAAAATAGTAACGATGGTGGGACTGGGCGCGACAACCACAGCGACGAAACAACGGCCCCATGCAGCCAAGCACGAGAAAGCGCGACAGCCGCCGGTTTGCATTTAAATGCGGCGGCTGCCCTGACAGACCGAGTACAAAGCGGCGGCAGCGACACGAACGCGGCAGTCCTTGCACCGCATCGTGCTGGACAGAGTGGGAGTGGGTATGGTCGGCGGTTTGCGGAGTCAGGGAGCGGAAAGGGTATGGGCGCGAGGCGTGTCAGCATGCCTCCCCCTCCAGCTGTCAGTCCAGTGCCTGTGCCCTCTCCTACGTGCGGTGGGAGCTCTGCGTTGGCGCAGTGCCTGGAGTCTAAGACGGGAGGCACGTTGCGCGCAGGTATTTATGGGGTGGTGCCTGACAAAGTGTGTGTGTGTGAGGGTGTGAGGGTGTGCATGTGTGGATGAAATCTGCGTTGGCGCAGTGCTTGGAGTCTAAGACGGGAGGCACGTTGCGTGCAGGTATTTATGGGGTGGTGCCTGATAAAGGGTGAGGGTGTGAGGGTGTGAGGGTGTGCATGTGTGGATGAAATCTGCGTTGGCGCAGTGCCTGGGATCTGAAATGGGAAGCACGTTGCGAGCAGGTATTTATAGGGGTGGTGTCTGATAAAGTGTGTGTGTGAGGGTGTGAGGGTGTGAGGGTGTGCATGTGTGGATGAAATCTGTGTTGGCGCAGTGCCTGGAGTCTAAGACGGGAGGCACGTTGCGCGCAGGTATTTATGGGGGGGTGCCTGATAAAGTGTGTGTGTGTGTGTGAGGGTGTGCATGTGTGGATGAAATCTGCGTTGGCGCAGTGCCTGGAGTCTAAGACGGGAGGCACATTGCACGCAGGTATTTATGGGGTGGTGCCTGATAAAGTGTGTGTGTATGAGGGTGTGAGGGTGTGCATGTGTGGATGAAATCTGTGTTGGCGCAGTGCCTGGGATCTGAAACGGGGAGCACGTTGCGTGCAGGTATTTATGGGGGTTGTGTCTGATCACGTGTGTGTTTAGGTGCGGGTGAGGGATGTGTATGCATGTGTGGAAAGAATTGCATGTGTGGATGAAATCTGCGTAGCGCCTGGAACCTACATATAAGTAGGCACGCTGCTAGCAGGGTGTGAGGTGGTGCTTCATCACATGTGTGTGTGCGTGTGTGCGTGTGTGCGTGTGTGCGTGTGTGTGTGCGTGTGTGTGTGTGTGTTTAGTTGCAGGTTTAGTCACAGGTTTAGTCGAAGGCTTAGTAGCAGGTTGGTGCGGGTGGGGGTATGCATGTGTGGGTAAACGCTGTGTTGATGCAATCTATATGAAATCTGTGTTGATGAAATTTATATGAAATCTGTGTTGATGCAGTGCCTGGAATCTACGTTAGTAGGCACGCTGCAAGCAGGGAGCGAGGTGGTGCTTGATTGTGTGTGTTTTGCTGAGGGAGCTGAAGATGAAGGCATGCGGGCGTGGATGACCTCTGTGTTGATGCAGTGACTGGGAATTATCACAGGGGGGCCTGCTGTACGTGTTACGTGGTAACTCCTACCTTAAAAGTGGTACAGAAAGTACTGAAGTGTGATGTCACACTACTGAGTATTTATAACAGAGACTGGAGTCAAAAGGGCAAGTTCAGTTCTTGCAACATCATCACCCTAGATGTTTAGCTGTTATTAATATAGAGTAGAAGTGGCTAAGCACGCTGCCGTACTTCGTAAGAGTACGCAGATGAGTAGGGTTGGCCGAAACCGTATACATACGCTGTATATTGCGGATAATCCCCACGGTGAATACCAAATATATGGCGTATATATACAATTCTGGCCAACCCTACAGATGAGCAAAACGCAGTGCTCACAAATGCGTATACACCATTGCTACGTCATCGTGTGGGTATGTGCTTGTGTGTGCGATTGAGTGAGCGGAATTCAGTGCTCACAAATGCGTATACACCGTTGCTTAGTCGTTGTGTGTATGTGCTTGTGTGTGCGGTTGAGTGAGCGGAATTCAGTGCTCACAAATGCGTATACACCATTGCTAAGTCATTGTTTGTGTATGTGCTTGTGTGTGCGATTGAGTGAGTGGAATACAGTGCTCACAAATGCGTATACACCATTGCTAAGTCATCGTGTGGGTATGTGCTTGTGTGTGCGATTGAGTGAGTGGAATACAGTGCTCACAAATGCGTATACACCATTGCTAAGTCATCGTGTGGGTATGTGCTTGTGTGTGCGATTGAGTGAGTGGAATTCAGTGCTCACAAATGCGTACACACCATTGCTAAGTCATCGTGTGGGTATGTGCTTGTGTGTGCGATTGAGTGAGTGGAATTCAGTGCTCACAAATGCGTATACACCATTGCTAAGTCATCGTGTGGGTATGTGCTTGTGTGTGCGATTGAGTGAGCGGAATTCAGTGCTCATAAATGCGTATACACCGTTGCTTAGTCGTTGTGTGTATGTGCTTGTGTGTGCGATTGAGTGAGTGGAATTCAGTGCTCACAAATGCGTACACACCATTGCTAAGTCATCGTGTGGGTATGTGTTTGTGTGTGCGATTGAGTGAGCGGAATTCAGTGCTCACAAATGCGTATACACCATTGCTTAGTCGTTGTGGGTATGTGCTTGTGTGTGCAATTGAGTGAGTGGAATTCAGTGCTCACAAATGCGTATACACCATTGCTTAGTCGTTGTGGGTATGTGCTTGTGTGTGCGGTTGAGTGAGTGGAATTCAGTGCTCACAAATGCGTATACACCATTGCTTAGTCGTTGTGGGTATGTGCTTGTGTGTGCAATTGAGTGAGTGGAATTCAGTGCTCACAAATGCGTATACACCATTGCCAAGTCATCATGTGGGTATGTGCTTGTATGTGCGATTGAGTGAGTGGAACTAAGTTCATTGCCTGAGCCCAATTGTGTATGTGCTTGTGTGTGTATGAGCCCAATTGTGTATGTGCTTGTGTGTGTGTGTATGAGCCCAATTGTGTATGTGCTTGTGTGTGTATGAGCCCAATTGTGTATGTGCTTGTGTGTGTGTATGAGCCCAATTGTGTATGTGCTTGTGTGTGCAATTGAGTGAGTGGAACTCAGTTCATTGCCTGGGCCCAAGCCCACGCTCAAACGCACTTGCAACTAGTCAATATTTCATTGCCTGCTCGCTGCTCTTTTGCAATCAGTCTAGGGGCTTGTGTGTGTGGGTGTAGGTGTGGGTATGCATGGATGCACGTGTAGGGTGTAGGTGTGTGTGCAAACGTGTGTGTGTGCACGTGTGTGTAAATGTGTAAATGTGTGCTTATGCTTGCTGTTCTCACCTGCTCACCCATCCCACCAACCCCTCTCCTGATTTCCAGGTGCATCTGAGACAGCTGCTGCATCCGCAGTTGTGCGTGCAGCAAGGCGCACCTCCTCCAGCTCTTACTCCACTCCTCGTGGTGTGCTCACCCGCTAACTTCTCTACCAAATCCCCTCCTGATTTCCAGGTGCATCTGAGACAGCTGCTGCATCCGCAGTGGTGCGTGCAGCAAGGCGTACCTCCTCCAGCTCCTACTCCAATCCTCATGGTGTACCACAAACAGCCTCTGCATTTAACCCGTACCCTGCGCAACGCACAAGCAGTATGTCAGAGCTCCCTCCCCAGCCGGCCCACACCGAACCCACAAGCAGTGTGTCGGAGCCAGATTCTAGTGCAAATCACACAGGCGGCCTGTCTGGTGCGACCGAGCAGCAATATCCTGCTTGGGTGTGTGTCGAAACAGACAGGGGGCGCTCTTTAAATGCGGGAATGGCACTGCACCTGCCTCTGCCGCCTGATGTGGTACATCATGGAGGGAGCTGTGCGGTTATTCCCCCTGATGGAACTGAAGGTCACCCTCATGCTGCTGCTGATGCACTGGCTGCTGCTGCTGCTCGTGCTGCTGCTGTTGGAGACAGCGCAGCAGGGCCCGCCCCCACACCTACCCTTACAAATGGGGGGGCTGCATACTCTCATGATGCAGACAGTGTAAGCCGCACACTGACAAGCAGCACCCCAACAAAATACCACAACGGTATGAGCGTAGCAGCCAAGGCCTCGCCCGCTAGTCCCACCACCACACCCTTTGCAGGTGCTTCCGCACGCCTCAAAGGCAGTCCCACTGACAGTGCAAAGGGCGCACCCTCTGCTGCTGTGAGCCCTGCTTCAGCCGGTCGGCTGCCCGCTCCTACCGACCTGCCTTTGAGCTTCTGGGGTCTGGGAAGTGCCTTCAGATGAGTCTTGATTTAAGTTGGCCAGAACCATATATATATGGTAATTTCTGCAGGGAAATCACCAAATATACGGTCATATACGGTGCAGATATAGAATTCTGGCCAACTTTAGTCATGACGATTCCTGACCCATGCCGGTAGTTGCTATACTGTCCCGCGTTGATGTTATGTTGATACTGCTGCGTCTGCTGTGTGAATTTTGCGCTCCTGCATTCCAAACACCACTGCATGGCGAGAGTGTGTGCAGTTGCTTGAGCCTTTTCATGCACGGCAATTTTCTAGCACTGCCATTGCTGTCATGATAGCTCCCCTGCATTTACTGTAGTAGCGGCGCCGGCAATGCTGTGATGCACTGCTATCTAACTTGTTGCAGTTTTGACATCTTTTCCCCCAGAAGAACAAGCAGTTGCAATATTGTTGTGGCTTTCAATTTCTTACTTCTTTGTGCTTTTAATTGGTCATCTTTGTTACTCGGAAGAGCACATAATTAGTGTGTCTTATACTAATGAGCACATAGTTGTTGGATCGTAGTTATTTGCACATAGTTGTTTGATCGTAGTTATTTTTGAGCACGGGATCACGACCTTGTTACTTTCGCACCTGTTCATAAACCAGTCAAGTGGAAATCTTAGTTATGCTGGTTGTTTAAATAAAATAAAAGGAATAAGGAACAGGAACAGGGAAACGAAGTAGGTATGCAACCACTTCCCACGATAGATAAGGAAAGGGAGCCACTCACTGAGGGGTGACCTAGTAGGCACTGAGTATTACTGTAGAACTTCTCCATCCAAGGGCCAAAAATAGGAAGAATGAATGCAAGAGAGTTTGGCCTTGGACATGAGCATATGCTTCTGCCAAGGTGTGGGCCATTGGACGCTCAAAGTCGGAGGCTTCTTTGCCACACCAAACGTACACCTCGCTGTCAGTTCCCGGGTCCAAGAGCATAGGATTCGGTAATGAAGCCATGTATTGTGACACAGGTTGTTGATTGAAAAAACGAGCCCCTAATGCCCTGTAGCTCTGCATGTTTGCTGCTGAACTGTTGCCGTGGTCATATATGGTTTGTGAGTGGCATGTGAAAGTACTCTTTGTCAATGATCAATTGTGAACTACCTTGGTACACATGTACCTTGGTACACAATTACCTTGGTACACATTTACCTTACACACTTACCTTGGTACACGTTTACCTTGGTACACAATTACCTTGGTACACATTTACCTTGGTACACATTCACCTTGGTACGCATTTACCTTAGTACATATTTAGCTTACACATTTACCTTGGTGCACAAATACCTTGGTACACATTTACCTTGGTACACAATTACCTTGGTACACATTTACCTTGGTACACAATTACCTTGGTATACATTTACCCTGGTACACAATTACCTTACACATTTACCTTGGTACGCATCTACCTTAGTACATATTTAGCTTACACATTTACCTTGGTGCACAATTACCTTGGTACACATTTATCTCAATGGTTACAATGGGGGGGGACCTTCAGCCAGGTTGTTTGACTGTCAGACAGCAGAGTATGAAGCATATAACCATCATCTACCTCTTATCCATCCAACGTCTACGAACAAGGATCCTCCGAGGCATCTCTCGAAGTAACAAATTCACACTTCATGGTATACTCCTCGGTAGTTTTTGTGGATTGGCAGTGGCCGAGATGGGTGGTCATCCCTGTAGACCCTTAGCTTAGCTCTGCAAGCAATGTCTGTGCCTGGTGCTCTTGCTTGTTTGAGGCTGGTACTCCAGTCTCTTTGTGACTTCTTTCCTCCTTCTCCTGGTACTCTGTTGAACCTCTCTGACTGAGCCTTTTTTGTCTGCCGGTAAAGGAGTTTTACAAATTTGGTTACTTTTACTTAGCTTCATGTGGGGAGTGGTTTTCACTGCCTGCGTAGTTTTTCTTTTTCTTTTCTATACTCCTTGGAGTCGGGGCACAATCTACAATCAGTACACCTTTCCCCCTATACTGTTGATGGCGTATTACATAGGTCCAGGGGAGATAGCAAACTCCCTACTACGAGGTTGAAAAGAAATTGAAAGTTGATAAATAAAAGGGAAGCAAGAGAGGCAGGCTGGAAGCGATAACAGAAAATAGGGGGGACAACCAAGGTGATAAAGGAAGGGCAACACGTGTACGAGAAGGTCAAGCATGGGAAAGAAAGGAGGAGGGAAAGTGTGCCCACGTAGAAAAAACGAGGTTTAGGAGGACAGGGCTAGTAAAGAGTGAAAAGGCAATGGGCCGATCTAGCTACACCCGCGAGACACTCAAAATCCTATGGAAGCTAAGAGTTAGCCAGGATAAAAGCAGCTAAGCCAGTGTGATGACTGGTGCGCCAAAGCCAAACTAAAACAAAACCCATTTCCACCTGCGCAGCTCCTTGCAAAGCCGCCTGCCATACACGAAACACGAACTTTTGCGGACTGCATTTTTGGTGCAGCATGCGGCGTCAGCTCCATAACCTGGACATCGATGGCCCATGGACGTTTGCCAGATGCACTGTACACCCTGCAAACAAGAACCAACGCACCAAAACAAAATAAACTCGATTCGTATTCACTCCGTCCATGTGCTATGCAACCCTTACACATCCCAAACATCTGCACGTTAACAAGGAGCCTCATAATTCACAAACACCAACATATAAACGCAAGGACACCCCCCCAAACAAAAAATCAGCCAGTGCTGGTACCAACACACTGCCCCACCCACACACACCTGCTATTTGCAGGGATGTGAACGATGACACCACAAGCTGCTGTGCCCCTAGGCGTGACAGGATCACACGGCCCGAACGTGTAGGTACCTGTCGGAACTTCTAACACTGACGGTATACCTGCACCATGACATGTTTGTACAAACATACAGATGAAACGATACAACTGCACCTCAAAAACCATCATCACAAACAAATTGCAAAGTACAATGGAAAACAACAAACATTCTTTCCTGTAATGCACGTGTGATGCGATGCGTAAATAAAAAATGCCGGTCATCAAAAACAGCTACAGCTTCAAAACAACAGCGACAGTTCTTGGACAACTACACCTTGTTACAACAAGTTCATGCATCACAATCCTTCCAACATGTCAACACCACCCACCGGCATAGCAGGCTCATCCAGACTGAAAGCGATCACTGAGCACGTAGCGACCCAGTACTGGTGCTGGCACGCTGTGGCGAATCTTATTTTGGACGAAGTAACCCCGAGGTCAAAAACACTGCAGGAACCCAGCCTCCAAGATGAATACCTCTGCGTGCCTGCAAAGCCTACAAAAAAAGTGCAACAACAATTTTGCTGAGTATTGATACATCTACAAATGATACATCTACAATTTTTCGCAATATGAAAACATCTACAACCCCACACTCAATCCGCTTGCACCAGCCAAATGACACCCACCTGCAAAATTGCCGGTTGCCCTCGCACAACAATAAACACAACTGGCGAGGCGCATGCTCCACACCCAGCACGTACACCTCATTGGCCTGCTGGAAGTGCATCGGCTCCGTGGCCCAACGAAAACCAGCAGGGTCAGGAGCATCCGCGCCTGCAAACGCCAACACGGCAACATCAACATCCGGCAACATCAACATCCCTGCAGCAAAAAAAAATAGCAATCACTGTCAAACACCTGTCAAACACCCCTCAAAAACACAAATCACAAAACACGTCAGAACGCAACCAGGAGAAAACCCTAGCAGAGTTTTTTCAGAATTTCTTCACCTCTTAAACTGTCTTACAAACAAATCAAACTCACCGGCCAGGACCGGCAGGCGTAGCAGCAGCAGGCGTCCCACGCGCCAGCGTTTCTGATTTTTGAAGCTTGTCTCTGCGCAACCAATACACACACACACAGAAGGAATCAAGCAGTAGCCGATCAATGACAATGGCAGCATAGACAACGACATCAAAAACACCAGAAGAGACCCACCTGTGACCGGTGATCTCAGCATCTTCAGCGGTACGCTTGTTAGACGAAGACATGGCAATTGCAATGTTAAAAAATAAACTGTATTATTAAGGGATTCCGAGCCAAAAAAATGTCAAAAAAAAGTCAATCAACGCACAAAAATCAAAATGAAAAAGCCACAGAAAAAACAACGTAGAGCCTCCAAGTAGACACAAAAACGACGACGTAAAACCTCCAAACAGACACAAAAAACAAAGCGTTCCAGCAAACAGCCAAGCAACTACAGCACATCGCCACCAACCAACAATGTACAGTGGAGGCCCTGCTCAGGTAACCGATCACACACAAGCAGGTTTCGCTAGTTTCTAATCACACCACTGCAAACGTTATTAGTTCCCAGTCATGATATTACGTGTCAAGATCACCCACACACACCTCACTCCTACTGCAAACCAACAACTTTCAGGGACACCGCACCATCCACCGAATCCGAAGCTACTTCAAGCTCTGAAGAACAAGACGTCGAAACAGAAGAAGAAGAAGAAGCAGAAGATGAGGAAGACTGGGACAACGCCACCGAGACAAGCAGCAACAACACGTCCAGCAGCGACAGCAGCGCGCAAAACACCACACGCAACACCAAATTAAAGTGAATGTGCCAGGCCTGGCAAGTGCAACGTCCACAGCCCACAATCGCCTTCATATTTCGACTGCATCATCAGACTGACAATTACTTAAGACACACGCTTGCATTCTGGTGTGTTACCCAAGGCCCTGATCGTCCTGGGAATGCCTCTTCTGTGGCATCCCGCAATTGATCAGTAAAATACATGACCACGGGACAACGCATGAAAGCCTGTAAGTGTTAATTGGAATAAATCAAAGTAAGCAGTTTGCGCGGTATAGTGAGGCAAATATGTTTGTACATGCAATTATTATTACAAGTGGCCAGACCTCACGTTTGTGTGTGTGACTATCGAGCACGCGCTCTGCCGGCTGCCCTTCTTGGGTGGCGTACCCTTATTGATCGAGGTGTGTGTTGATGCTAACGCTGCTGCACACGCAACTAAAACTGCAAGCATAAAAAAGAACTGCGCATACAAACTCACTTGACTTGCTGAAACATAGGAGACCCTTCGCGCAGCTTACTTTCTACTAACCGTGTGCACAACTTACTTGCTACGCATATACAAAACTTGAAGCGCATACATACTTAATACTACCAGATGCTAAGCACATAAAAACTACGCAATGCACACATGAAAATAATTGCATGTACAAACATATTTGCCTCACTATACCGCGCAAAATGCTTACTTTGATTTATTCCAATCAACACTTACAGGCTTTCACGCGTTGTCCAATGGCCATGCATTTTACTCAACAATTGCGGGATGCCATAGAAGAGGCATTCCCAGGACGATCAGGGCCTGATTTTGCGGAGCTTGGGCGCCTGGGCGGTAAGCAGGTGAATTTACGAGGTCCTCGGGGAACTACTATTAGGGGAATTACTATTAAGGGAAATCGGAGGTGGCGGTCTCAATGGGTGAGTTGCCTTCCAATTTGGGTTAAGTGCGCTGATTTGGATCTTGTGGGGCATCTGCTACACAGATGCGCCACAAATGTGACGGCCTGTGAGCGTGACGTGCATCTCTTGCTGTTGCTTGTATTATTTTCTGTGGCGCACTTGCATTGCCGCACGTACGCTGTGCCCATGAACAATAGTAGTTTGCCCCTTGTTTATCTTGCTGGTAATTGTGCATGAACTTTTGCAACCTGTTGTAGTCTGCTGACATGCATGTACATGGCTTGTACTGAGTGCGTAAGACTGTCTCAGATCGAACGCGCCGCCTGCTATAAGTCCGTACACTCCATCAAATTCGTCTCACTGCTCCCTCATTTTGCTTCTGCCCTGCGCCACCGTCTGTACAACATGCATTCCACGTTGACAGCGGTGCGTGCTCAGGCAATTTTCAAACAGCGGGCTTGATCAGGTGCCCATGCTTTTGTTTCACCAAATTCACAAAGCAGGGTGCGCACGCTTTAAAAAAATCAGAAAATCAGACACAAGAAAGTTCATAGTCAGACTCAAAAGCCTTTGATGCCTTGATTGTTAACTTGTGCTCAAGCTTGGAAATAACAATTGACAACTCCACTCCTTTTGCTTGGGAACTGACATCAAAGGTGACAGCGAAGCAGCTGGAGCAGGTGCAGCAGGCAAAGCAGGAAATCATGGGGCACTTTCGGGCGCGTGACCTAAGTGAAGCAAGCTGCTATGTGGGCATGGAAATCAGCAGGGACAGAGCAGCACGCACGCTCAGCATCACTCAGCAGCGTTACACGGAAGGAGTGTTGCAAAAATTCAGCATGCCTCTATGCAGGGGCAGGCGTACGCCTCTAGCACCAGGTACTCAGCTCAGTCAGCAGCAGGGAGAGCAGACAGGCAGCAGCAGATATGCAGAGCTCGTAGGCTGTCTCCAGTACGCTGCTCAGCACACACGCCCAGACCTGGCGCACAGCGTAGCTCTTCTGTCACGCTTCATGGCAGCCCCCACAGATCAGCACTGGGTAGCAGCTCAAGGTGTGTTGCAATTCTTTGGAGGCAGTAAGTCAGTTGGGATTCTCTATGGGGGGGAGCCAAGCAGTCGCAGCAACTTTAGCAGCCAGGTGGTTGGGTTTGGTGATGCGAGTCTCGGAAGATGTCCTGACACAGGGCGCAGCACAGAGGGTTACGTATTCATGTTGTTTGGTGAATCAGTGGGATGGAAGAGCAAGAGGCAGCAGTGTGTCACACGCAGTACAGCAGCCAGTGAGTATCTAGCAGCAGCATCCCTCGTTGCAGAAGCGCTGTGGTTCAGAAAATTGCAGCAGGACTTGCAGATGGGGGGAAGCAGTAACAGCAACAGTAGCAAGATCCAGCTTTACACAGACAACGCAGCAGCCCTCTCCATTCTCCACAATCCCATCCAGACTAAGGGCACCAAGCACATTGATCTGGCCTACTACTTTGCAAGGGAGCGTACCCAGCAGCAGGAGGTCACCTTCAGCCATGTGTCCACGGAGCGCAATGTGGCAGATATATTGACCAAGCCGCTTCAGCCAGAACGTTTCCATAGCTTGCTCCGAATGATTGGGTGTGTTAGCTTAGGCTAGTTCAGCAGAGGACTGATTACAGACGCTCAGGCACAGGAAGTGTTCAGACTATCAAGGGTGTACGATTAAGACGTTTGTGTGATGTCTGCCCCTTACCCTTGGGGGGGAGTGTTAAGTGTTGAGGAACTATGCAAGGCCAAGGAGCAGACATGCATGATGAGTACATGCTATGATACAGTTCTGTAGAGATGTTCATATTTCCTTATGTATTAAATAGGCAGCCAGACTGCAATCTGAAGGAACTTTTCTGTTTGAACTTGTCATCCATCTTCTCCTTGGTTCTTCGCCTGTATTAAATATATATGTAAAATCATAACAAAAGGCTTAAAATCTTGGAAGAATGGCATCATCAGGGTGAGTGCCCCCCTTTTCTGTTTGTGCGAGAGAAATGAGCATGGTGTGGATGTGTGTTTGCACGCACAGGCAGCTTTGGATGTAGCATTGGAGGTAGCACTACACTTGCAGCCCTCAGAACCTTACATGGCAAAGGGCCAGATGGCAAAGACCTGGTCCAGCAGGCTAGGGGTGAGCACGAACCCAGCAGAAATCCTCTGAGCATTGCACCTTGCTTTGAATTAGAAATCTCGATTTTTGCTCCGATTCCATGATCCTTTAGTTGCTGATTCACTACCTGATCTCTGGGATGTCGCTTGGTCCTGTGCACTATTTGATTTTTGAATCTGAAGTGCACCCATCACCATCCTCTGAGCAAGCATCCCTACTGCTTTGATACTCCACATACTCCTCCCACACTCCAAAACCCAATCCCCTCCCTGCGTGCCTCCTGGATTTTATGTAGGACGCAAGGGTGGCAGGCCATGCCTGACAGGAGGCACTGCTCAACAGCAGCAGAATCGTGCAAATGCTGGAAAACGAAAAGGAGGATCCTCCTAGGAGGTGGGGTTTTCCAGACGCTCTCTCAAACAAGCTCATTTTTCATCAGTAAACTTTTGTGTTTTTCAGCGAGGTCTTGGTTGCAGGTTTTTTTAAGTTTCTGCTCAAATGTCCTGAGGCATAAATAGCGATGCGACCTTACCTTAGATCTGGAGGCAAACCTCAAGACGACATAAATGTCCTGCAATCAGGTTTCTGAATAGGATGTCCGATGAGCTGAAATCGAGGTCATGTTTAACAATAATAATTCTATCTGCGTGTGCTGCATTTTATCTGCGTGTGCTGCATTCTAGCTACGTGTGCTACATCTTACGCTACACCATAGCTCCGTGTGCTGCATTCTATCTGCGTGTGCTGCATTCTAGCTACGTGTGCTACATCTTACGCTACACCATAGCTCCGTGTGCTGCATTCTAGCTGCGTGTGCTACACTGTAACTCCGTGTACCACATTGTAACTTTGTGTGCAACATTACAGCTTGTGTGTGATACAAAATGTGCTGCACCACAGCTTCCTGTGCCACATTGTAACTTGACCCTCATTTACTTGAGCGGGCATGGGTTGCCTCATAGCGGGCACAGACTCTTAGCCCTCCCATCTACACGCACTGAAGAAGCAAGATACAGCATTTCAATGTTGGCTTGCTCTGTACTTCTTGATGTGAAGAGTGCGTTGTCTTTTCTTTTGCAATCGTCGAGACGAATTTGATGGAGTGTACGGACTTATAGCAGGCGGCGCGTTCGATCTGAGACAGTCTTACGCACTCAGTACAAGCCATGTACATGCATGTCAGCAGACTACAACAGGTTGCAAAAGTTCATGCACAATTACCAGCAAGATATACAAGGGGCAAATTACTATTATTCATGTGCACAGCGTACGTGTGGCAATGCAAGTGCGCCTCAAAAAATAATACAAGCAACAACAGAAGCAGGAGATGTACGTCACGTGGAGAGGACCGCACTTCCCAATGTACCTCCCAATATACCTGAGCGCTTTCTCCACACGAGGCGCGCTGTGCACCACACAGCTTCCGCTTGTAGGACATCTATCTGCTGCATTAACTTGCCGGCGCAAACGAGCCGATGTGGACGTGTTGCCTGGCTTTCCAAGTCTCGGCGTGCGCCTTTCCACCTGGTGGTCATGGACAACGGTTGCTTACGTTGGACAAAGAATCTGGAAATAGAATGCCACTATGTTATCACCAGATTCGGGACTGAGGTTCAAGAGACCTCAGCCCCAAACACAGTCTTCAGCTATAGAGCTGGGGTTCTTACGTAGTGAGCGCAGGCTGAGATCTGGCACGCACTTTAGCATAATAAGTGCTGTGTGCTCTCGTAATGGGCATTATTTTTATGCCTTGGTGTAATGACAAAGCCTACAGTGAACTGTAGCATAGAACTGTGTGCATGCATGTGTGCATCACTCACTTCTTCATGCCCGTCAGCAATTGAAGCCTCTTCAGGATATCCGCGTAGGACAGGAACAGCTTGCCGTCATGCTGCTGCGCGCCACCAACAAATAACAAGAACATACAGGTCAGCATTCTGGCAGTTAATGCAGGTGTCAACCAAAATTGGCCAGGTCTCTATCATTATCGAAGGGAAAAGATGGATTCGCATGTATGTGACAAGTTAACAACACGAAAGACTATTTGTTCTTATTCTGCCCTTTCATTGCCATTAATACAAATTTAGCTCACTTATCCATCCCCTAGCTCCCCTAGTACGGTTATCTCAAGGACGTGCGCTTCATCCCACCATGTGTCCTCCTCTTCCAAGCACCCCTGAGATATAAGGGAAAATGGTCAGATTGTCCTTTATTTACATATAGAGATAGCCAGTTGACCGGGTTTTTCTTGTGTGTACAAGGAGAATCTAAGAGAAATTATTGTGTAGGTAATATTGCTGTAGTATACATGCACAGTATTAAGACACAAGTGCAATGTAAAAATCGGGCAGGTCTTAATTAAGAACGGACAAAGCCTGCTCCCTTGCTTTCTTTTGGATGCAAAAACAATTTACAAATTGCTCTGACTCAGAGAAGCAAATGGTAAGGCTCACACAAACTATAAACAGCAAGCAGCACGTGCTGAGGCAAGTGATGATGCGGTAGGTACATGTGTAGGTGACATAAACAAAAGGACTTCAAACAACCAAGGAATTCAAGGCTAGAGAGCTTGATGCTCACCTTGAGCACCTTCTCCTTTTGGCGAGTGAAGGCGGAAGGCATCCACTGCCCTTTGCCACATGCCTGCTGGCCCAAGCATTCAATGGCCTCCTCTATGGCTTCCAGGACCTCCAGCAGCGCTAACACCCCTGGTTGATTGCCAAAGGCCAGTAGCTCCGCACCTACATCCACTGCCTGGCTGCACTTGCTCTTCATGCTGCGCATCCACACGTAGTGGGAGCTGGCACATAAGGAAAAACTGCTGTTCTGCGAGTATATGCTCGGCTGCTGCTGATACTGCTGCTGCTGCTGCTGTTAGAGTGCAATGTGTGCCTCGATCATTCCAGCTGCTACTGCTGCTGCCCTTGCTCTCCCTAGCCAATCTGGCACTGCCCCCACTGTACTAGTAGCCTCCATCATGAGAGTGGCAGTCCAGCGGCCTGATCTGGGGATCCTACCATGCAGTGTGCGGATGTCCGTGCCCGGAAGTACATGCTCACCCTTGCCCACAGTGTTTAGAGCATACACTGCAAAATTTTAATATGTAAATGTTACTGTCTGTACATGTTTGTATGAGCATCATCATACGAGTCTATTGTTTGCATGTGTGTGTTTGTAGACATTATTCTTCAACTGAATGGGTGCTTGCAAGCATGCCATGTAAGAGAAATGTCAGCATTTTTTTGCAGAGCTCTCAACCAGAGCCACATTCAGACGTGCCAAGTTTGCCAACTCCATGTTTTATTTCAAAACTGTATCCCTTGACACTCAGAACTGGGTGAAACATGCTTGGCAGTGTATCCCACTTTTTGGCAGGGGTTGTGTTCCCTAACAATTGAAAGCCCCCCGATCAAGATCAGAGGAACCCAAGAACAAGCAGCAAGATGCACCTTGTTTACACAGATCAATCACTACTTATCCTACTTGACTTGACACGGCTAAGTGAGAGAAGAAAAGATGCTTGCCTGCGGTGGATGGGAGGAGGATGTCCATAGGATCAGAGCCGGCTTGCATGTTTAGCTCACCACTGGGAGCAGTAGTTGCAGTGCTGCAAACGCAGTTTTTAATTCCCAGCTCACCACAGTATGGCCGCAGCGGATTTCTGCCGTCATGGAAATGCACCTCTGCGGCAATGGATGAGGGTAGGTCGTACTAACAGCAGTGATCATCATGCCTCATGCCTCATGAAATCCCTTAGAGAGGCATGAGGGAGTTAGCTCAGAAAATCAAAGTGGGGTGCACAACAAGGGTGCATAGTTGACAAGTCATTATTTACAGCATTACACCAATGATCCTTAAATGCTGCAACTCAATCGGCTCAATCAAGCTGATAAAGTAAAGGCATGTTAGGCCTTGCATGAAGGCTAGTAAAACTAAACTAATGCAAATTGTATCTGTATTAGGAGTCATACAAGAACAGCCACTCACTTATGCCACGTCCAGGGGGGTAGAGCTTGATACACTTGGCGTGAACCACGTGCAGAGGGCAGAGCTCCATTGCTGCCACCAACGAATCATGAACCCAAGCCTTCAAGTGGGTTAGGTCGCAGTGAGGACTCTGGATCCACCCCACTATACGGCTACCAAGCACGATGTGCTCCCCCCAGTCCTGTCCTTGGCCAACCACAGCAGGTTGGAAGTTTATATCCAAAGTGTCTGCGAAGCAGCTCATACAGGTCCTCAAACAGGCCTGGTCGCTGTCCGTCCCATTCTGGCAGCTCCCAAGCCCCCACGTGTTGCTCACGCAATGTCTGCGTGTGCAAGTGTAAGTGCAAGCAAATTTAAGTGAGTGACAAGATAAGTTTAGCTGAGAAATAGGGGTGATGGGGCGAACCTAAAGCAAATTGAATTTCAGGTCATGCTAGATGGGAAGCTCAGATAAAAGCTGGAGAGTGATGCAAACCAGCGTTTGTAGCTGTGCGTAACGATCTGCAAAGTCAAATTCTGATCAAGTTTAATATATTGACACTTGCAGAGACACACCCAACCAACTCAAGTACACACCTCAGTGTGTTGAGGAGGAGAGGAGGGGGACAGGGACAGGGTG
>Ga0307942_1001557_pt1:10000-18346 | contig 18346 bp, 19 predicted proteins | sample OrgLakmetagen175_FD_201846 | JGI IMG/M metagenome (GOLD analysis project Ga0307942, IMG submission 201846) | Saline water microbial communities from Organic Lake, Antarctica - #175 | ecosystem: Environmental > Aquatic > Non-marine Saline and Alkaline > Saline | place: Antarctica... | reverse complement strand
GGGGGTGACCTTCAGCCAGGTTGTTTGGCTGATCGGCTGCTGACTGGTCTCGGCCAGCCACAAATAAATCCATAAGCTCAGAAAGGAAAAGAAAAAGTCTATTGTTCTGCTGAGAAAGGAAATCATGAACAAGTTGGTTGTTGACCTGTTGCAGCAAAAAGGGTTGGGCTGCTGAAAAGTCCTCAAAAAAAGGTGTAAAAAGGAAGGAAAAGTGTTTCCTCAGCTCACAAACTCGATAGTCTTGGCAAATTAAAAGAGCATGCACCTCGTTCTGGACATGTTCATCTTCACCAGGACATTGGTCACATACGCAAGAATTATCTTCAAGCCACGCTGCTGCCTCAACTTTCAAAGTATGCGTACGCAACTGGCATGGCTACTCAACCTTAAAGGATCTCCAACCCAACACTATAAATATTCAAGTGGCTTCCTGCCTGTAACTCAGCCTGTAACTCAGCATAAGTTAAGGGAAATGAACTAAATGTAAGGTCCAGGGGCACTTAGAATGGAATCCTTTTGCAGATAGCTTTCATTTCCTTAATCAATGTGGGAGTGGTTTCCACTGCCTGCGTAGTTTTTTTTATCAAGTTAGGGTTCAATTATAATTTGATGATGTAAATTGATACTGATCTGGGAAGATAACAAGCAATGTCATGTAAGAAGAAACACTATGTAGACATCTGCGACATTCTTCAGGGAGCCTCCACTAGCTACTCTCTGCAAACACCAGCCTGTCGGGCGTGGGTGGCACCATCTGAGAGACCCCAACCACGAATGTAAGGTCTTGGGTCGTAATCATCCAAAGATGTAAAAAGGAACTTGCTTCCAAGCTCCATCTGCATCTGCCACCTTGCTGCTAAACTTGTCAGTACCAGGTGCGCACTTTTCAGTATCTATGCAGAATCTCATCAAGATACAGTTTCAAGAAAAGCATGTAATCCTCATAATTTTTTTCTCTTTGAAAATTTTTATTTGTTCCCAGAAATAAACTGGCTACTGGCTCTTTTTATATTGAAGCAGAAGGCGTCTGGAAGTTTTGGACGGCACGTGTCAAGTCGATTGCAAATTATATACTCGGATTCCTTCATCGATACCTATTGATTGGTATATATATGGGTCGAATCGGCAAGGGGGAGGGGGGTGGGGGGGTTCCCCTTATGGTTTTAAGTTGGGGGGGGTCTCCAGTTTATTCTGGGGCCACTTCCACGGAGCTATAAATGTATCATATTCCTGAGCTGAAGCCCAGTTGATTGGTACCCTTTTTGAGCAAATTGGATGAAAGGGGGGTCTGTGGACATGTCCAATAGCTAGCCGTCAAAGGCACACGCACTCGGATGCAGGCCGCGGGGTGAGTCAAGCCAATGGTGCAGCAATTCACTCCAAACTTCCAGGAGTGTGCCAGCATGCGATAGTCAGTAGAATTCTGAAGAAATGGAAGCAATGTGGGCCCCGGGGCTGTGCAAGCCAGTTGTGGGTGCCTGATACGTCATGTGTGCATGTGCGTCCGTATCTCAGTTGTTGCTCGATAACTCTGCGTCACTTATGTTTCAGGTCTTGATGCGTATGCAGATGGATGCAGAATTCATAAAAGAGCAGACTGGTGCCCCTTTTTGTGTGGTGGGGACACTGGAAGGGGGATTTTGGGGGTGGGGGTGGGTGGTCTCTCAGGGGTGTCCACCCAAAAAGTAAACGTGCCTTCCGTAAATATAAAAAAGATGCCCTTTGGTTGAAGTGGCATTTCCGCCTGTGTATCTTTTGGCCAGCAAGATTGCAACCATAAAGAAGGCCCACCAGTCTCCTTACCTTCTGATCGTGGTAGATGGCAACCACCACGATCTACCACGATTTGAATGGCATCTACCACGCACATGTCATCAGGCTGCAGCCATGATCATGATTTATCCAAAATGACAATCATAAGGCATAACGTTACGGGCCAGGTGATTCTGAGCACAATCCAACGAGGTCCACAACTTTGAAGTTACTGGTCTACGTACCACAGCATTGACTAAAACAAATTTACGTGCCATATCACATGGCAGATGATCTGTTCAGAAGAAAAGATCCAAAGGATTGAACAGAAGCATTGACAAAAAAAGGTTTACGTGCCATATCACATGGCAGATGATCTGTCCAGAAGAAAAGATCCAAAGGATTGAACAGAAAGATAAATTGATTTGCTATGCAGGCAGTAAAAAACCGCTCCCCATGTTAATAAGGAGCCGCTTCGACGCAACAGAAACCATACAAATCAGATGCAACATCAAACGCGATCCCCAAAAAGATCTGAGCAGAAATTCTGTTGGTGCGCAGGCGTCTTCCTTTTAAATCAACGTTGGACAAGCGTAGTCACTCAAATATACAGTAGACCTTAGACAATTCAGCATGCCTTGAAGTAGACCACAATCACTCTACTGCACACAAGAGAAACTACAAAAAACGGTGTACTGCTGCAGAATTGTACTGACCCCGAAGGGTTCAAGTGAACAGGTCCTTTTCACACATTACATCTGACTTATAGGACCAAGTTTGGTCGTATTCGTAATGCTCAAATTTGCTCAGTCACTCGTACAATGCTTAAATTAAACTCACAGCTCAAAATTGAAAACGGTTTTCTGGTGGACTACCTGAATACACGAAGCTTTGGCTAGAGTGAGCACTAATTGAGCACTGTTTTATTGCACACGGATCCTTGTAGCGTAGGCTCTTACTTTCACTTTTACATAACACACTGTTGCACCCGCACTTCTGCCTTCATCGTGGTACGCTTGCTCATGCTTGTGCTCATGTCGCTGCTGGGCTGCTGCCTTGTTTTCAATTGAACAGACAGCTGCAGCAGATTGCCGCCCATTGTTTGCAGTTGGGGAGGCAGCTGTTGGGCCACCCTGGCAGGCAGCACCAAGCAATGCAGGGTCGGACACCTGCAGTCAGTAGCAGTTCATTGATTTCATGCAGTGGCTTGTGCATGTGCATGGATGATCTGAGTTCGTAAACAAAGCAAGGCGTTGGAAAAGCATAGGATGATAGAAGGAAAGGGTTTAAATGCTGCTGAAAAGCACTACAATCCTAAACATCATTAAACAAAAGGCTTGCTTCATATCATAGTCGATGCATATTCATTGCCAGTCGTACAGCCCAAGAAGCGCAGTCCGCTCGCAATCCACGCTTGCAGCCCACTTATAAGTTGCGCATCAATCACACAAGATCATTCTTTCACATTGCGTACCTGCCCGATCCGAGCAGTGCCTTGATGCTTCCCACAGTGATGTCTTCACACTTGCCCACATTAAGATAACGCAGGGATGGACAAGGTCCGCTTTTCTCTGCCAGCACGAAACAATAACATGACATCACTTGTTTGATGGAGCTCTACGCAAGGTGTCAGCTTATTTGTGTCTCTGGATACCGTGTGCAAAAACCAAGCGAAATGCCTGCAACTTTAGACAGAAACTTGCCCTCTGCTTGACAGCAGGGTCAAAGCCAAACAGTTGGAGAGGCACGAGCATCATCATAACCAAACAGTTTGAGAAGCACGAGCATCATATCCTAAAAGTTGGAGAGGCACGAGCATAATCATACCAATGTGCTCGACAGAAGCTGGCGTGCAGACAGCAGCCCAAAGCATCACCTGATGGTGTAGCTGTAGTCAGCGCATTCAAAGATTGATCGGTCGCAGAGCGGGAAAGCTTAAGACCTGCGTGTTGTGTGAGGGTATAAAAGGCTGCGATCATAAATACATACACACACAAATGGACTCACAAACATACACATGTACCCAAACACATAAACAAACACACACACATGTGCACATCCACACCCACTTGTTAAGTTTGGAACGCCTTCTGTCACCATCGCTGCATCTGTAGGGCCTGTGCCAAGGGGGCGACCTGATGATTGCTGTGGCTGAGCACTTTGTGGGAGATGCTCAGAGCGACTGATAGAAGCCGTGGATGACGCCACGGTCGCGGTATGGCTAGGAGGGCAGTTGTTGCGGTAGATGAATTTGGGCGCTGACTGCATGCACAAAAAAGCACAATTGATGGATGCCATGGATGACGCCACAGTTGTGGTATGGCTAGGAGGGCAGTTGTTGCGGTAGATGAATTTGGGCGCTGACTGCATGCACAAAAAAGCACAATTGATGGATGCCATGGATGACGCCACAGTTGTGGTATGGCTAGGAAGGCAGTTGTTGCGGTAGATGAATTTGGGCGCTGACTGCATGCACAAAAAAGCACAATTGATGGATGCCATGGATGACGCCACAGTTGCGGTATGGCTAGGAGGGCAGTTGTTGCGGTGGATGTACTTGGGGGCTGGATGTAGCTGACTGTATGCACAAATAAGCATCTAATAGCGCAATCCACCAAAAGGCATTTTGCACATAAAAAGAAAGTAGATCAGGACATCTGGAATGTGTTGAGAAACATGCGTAGTGCAGGCTGTAGTGCAATCATCATCTCAGTATATAGTGTTGTTTGCCAAGTCATCACCATAATGCATCAGCCAAGAGCTTACCTCTAGCAGGGCATCTGTGGCCTTGACCAATTTACTTGACAAATGCAACTGCATGCACCATGGTTTGAGCGTAGTGGCAGTTGCTGTGCATGCGAGTTGGAGCTTGTTAATGGACCAATTTTGCGTAAAGGTTGCACATTAAAAGGTGGTTGCTGTCGGATGATCAATGTTGCAGGATTGCTTGGTGTGTGTGCAGTGGGGCTCGTGAAATGATCGATGCTGCACATTGATTGGCCATGGAATCAAGGTGGCGCTTGTTGGATGATGAAACACAACGTCACAGACCAAAATAGATCCACAGCTTTTGGGTACGTACTAACTGTGATTTCACATTTAAGACGGTGGCTGTTCGATGATCAATGATGTTTGTTGTGATCAATGTTGCGAAATGATCGATATTGTCTGTTGTGAAATGATTGATGTTGCATATTGAATGATTGGCCACGCAATTAAGGTGGCGCTTGTTGGATGATGAAAAGCAACATCACAGACCAAAGAACATTTGCAGCTTGCGGGTATGTACAAATTGTGCGACAGCCAAGGACATCTGAAGATGCACAAAGATGATGCACAAATATATTTTATGTTAAAAGCATGTGGTGCTTGACAAAACATGGGTACCTAGATAATGTTTGAGTAGTGCGGAATCAGTTTTTCACAGCCTGCGTATTTTTTTCTCACACTAGTCTGAACCATGGGGCTGTGCAACCAGATGCGCCATTTGTTGTAAAATGAGTTACACCTCTCATCATGTTCAATTATGCTGCTTGCATACAGCGCATTAGTGGTCCAAAGTGTGTTACATCTCACATTAGTGCATTACATCTCTCATTAGCGCATTATTGATTCAAAAACACGCTCATGAGAGATGTAATGCACTTAAGGTGTTACACCTCTCATCATGTTTACCCCTTCTGCTGCTTGCTTACAGCACATCATCAGTGATCCAAATGAATGACCTGGGACAGGCATGGGGCAAGGGCGTGCAGAAGTACAGACAGACCCCAATTCCCAAGACGCTCAGAGAAGCCTCCAATATGAAGCACCTGCAGTTGAAGAGGATCAAAGGGCACAGCCTTTGAACGACAGCTCAAGGGTACGCTAGCGTCGTGTGTTCAAAGCGCACAACTTTGAACAATCAAAGGGTACAGCTTTGAACGACAGCTCAGGGTACAGCATGGTATGATCAAAGGGCACAACTTTGAACAATCAAAGGGTACAGCTTTGAACGACAGCTCAAATATACGCACACTGCTACAGACTAACATGGAGCTCACTAATGCATGCATGCCTACTTTTAACATGAGCTCACTGACACCTACATATTCCTGTTATTTGCACAGTTGAAAGCGGAGATTCAAGCTTGCAATTGATAGCATCCGGTGGTTTGCACACATTGCCCGTAAGAGGATTCTTACCTGAAGCTTTGTGCAGTAAGCGGCAAGAGCATAGCACGATCGATCACTGATCTCCACGCAATTGCGCAGGCTCAGCACCTGCACAAGCAAAGAGAGAAATGTGGAAAAATGTGCACAAACAAAGGTTCCCACGCGCAGTGGCACAGGCTCAGCATCTGCACAAGCAAAGAGGAATGTGGAAAAATGTGCACCTACAAAGGTTCCCACGCGCAGTGGCACAGGCTCAGCAACCTGCACAAGCAAAGAGGAATGTGAAAAAATGTGCACCAACAAAGGTTCCCACGCGCAGTGGCATAGACTCAGCAACTGCACACACAGAAGAAAAATGTGAAAAAAAGTGCTCAAAGTACACTTCCCACACGTGGATGCGCAAATTCTGCACCCACGGTGAAAATAGGGTAAGCAATGCTGGTATGTTTTTGTCGTTTGTGAGTGTCGGAACTTGCATTTTTGAGTAGGAGTGAGTGAGTGAGCACGCCAGAGCTCAGCCTCCTTTATCGGTTGGCGGGGAGCATAGCCTAAGGGGCAAAACAGCCTGTAAGCACAACACAAACCTGAAGCTCCGGGCAGCTTTTGGCAAGATGTATCAGGCCATTGTCAGTGAATCGCTCTGCAGGCAGGCTCAACACCGGGCCCTTGGCGAAGCTGACCTGCATAATTTTCAGTTAAAGAAGATGCTGGAAGGCAGAGAAAAGCCTTTCAATAACAGAGATATGCTCGTTCAAATGGCGTGCTCTCTTGTATGTTTTGGATAAAAGACATGCCGGTTAACAAATAAATTATGTGCTCGCATGTAATTGGATTTGCACACATGTAGTTGGATTCGCACGCACGTAATTGGATATGCACAATAAGTTTCGTACCATAACCCGTATTAAAACTCTCTCTGAAGGTCGTGGTAACATTGCAGGAGTATGGTACCCTTGCAGGAATTAGGTAGTGCAGAGGAGACATATGTGAAGGCAAACCCGTTTTGGGGTTGCTTAGAGCTTGAATTAAGACATATACGCTCCAAACAATATGTCAAAGAATGAGAAAGGTAGTAATTGCACTTGCGAGATTAAGGGAGGAGCACTGAGCGTGCGCGATGTCACTGCAGCTGGCCATAACAACTTGGAATTTTGAAGATATTGCCAAAGATAGTCATGACTCACAAATTGCATACCCATTACGGGCCTCAACAGCCCTCATTTGCTAAAGATGCAAGAATACTGCCATCGCGCTAACACACTTGCCTCCAGTTTCTGCAGTTGCGGACAGCTTTCCCCCACCGCAACAGCTAGCCCATCTGTGAAGCCACCCAGACAGCTTGATTGCTCATCAATCACGAGGCTCTACAATAATAACAAACAGAGGGAGAGACTGCATATTACAAAAGTTAGTGCACTTGAGCAATATGCAACTTGCACGTCTGCAAATTGGATGTCATTAAAGACAGCGAGCTTATTTGTGCACTTGCACTGGACATTATTCATTCCTTTAGGTAAAAACCGCAGTCAGTTTGCAGGCAACATAACCCAGGCATTCGAGTTTTGTGTATATCTAGACATGCTGATGAATGAGTAAGCAACCAGGCACTAGCACCAAAAGTGCGGGGCAACGCAAGGCACAAAGTGACCTGCCTGAAGCCTGGGCAGCATGGCTGCCAAACGAAGCGCCTTTGGTAGAAATCCGTAAGGGAGGGCATCAGAGTACCTGCCGGGTACAATCAAGTTGAAGGGGTGCGTGCGTGTGCGCTGGAGAATAGCAAGGCAAGAATTTGTGCCTTTCTAAGTTTGTAACGTATAGATTAAAACAGATGACAAGAACAGGGCTAACCTGACTCTCTCCTTTGCCATCTAGAATGCATTCACACATTTGCAGGGTTCCTTGCATTCCTTGCAAAACAGCATAAGCAATACTAGCAAAGTTAGCACCAAAGAGGGGTGGTTTTCTTCGTACAGCCTATCCTCTTACCGAAACCCTTTCAAAAATCGCTGACGGCTTTCTGCCTGTGGGCCGCCCTGCCTGTCTTCTGGATCACTATAGATAAAAAAAAGGGATGGGTGTGCTGCGTTAGTGAGGTAACTGCCACGTTACGGGAAAAAACATAGGAGGCGCAAGCAGACTCGTTTTTGTCTTGCCTTTTTCAACTCCTCACCAACTCCGGAGGACCTCTTAGTTAACAGGTGGAGCATGATGTTGCACACTTTTTAGGGTTGGCCAGAATTGTAAGCCGCTTTTCACTGTATATGATAGTATGTATGGTGGTTTTGTCTTCTTGCTAAAATTACTGTATGTACTTATAAATGTATGGCTCCGACCAACCCTACACATTTTAGCACTTAAAACACAGATGCAAGTTTGAGGAGGGAAGGTGTTGAGCCACAGTAAGTACAGTTGTAGCAGATCATTACAAGACATCACCAGG
>Ga0307942_1001557_pt1:0-7500 | contig 18346 bp, 19 predicted proteins | sample OrgLakmetagen175_FD_201846 | JGI IMG/M metagenome (GOLD analysis project Ga0307942, IMG submission 201846) | Saline water microbial communities from Organic Lake, Antarctica - #175 | ecosystem: Environmental > Aquatic > Non-marine Saline and Alkaline > Saline | place: Antarctica: Organic... | reverse complement strand
CACACTAGGCTTCAGGACAGCTACCCTTTCTCAGGTAGCCTGACTTGCAGTTAGTTATGCTTCCTTTTAACTCTACATCATCAACACTAAAATCACCGCTGTTCCTGCTTAGCATAAGGTAAGGTTACATCGCTATGTATGCCTCAGGGGGATCTAAGCGGAAGCTTGGAAAAAGGCTGCAACCATACCTAGCTAAAGCTATGAGAAACAATAGAGAAGTCACCGCTGCTCCTGCTTATCATAATCTCAAGCAAGGACCAGAGTGCCAGTGTTCATTGTCACGGCCTGACTGCGTTTTGCCCCTTGCGTAGGGTTGTACAGAACCACATACATACAATGTATATACACGGTAATTTCGGCAGGGAAATCATCATGCATACGGTCGTAAACGGTGTATATAAACGGTACTGGCCAACCCTAGCCTTGCACCTTGTCTACAGGCAAAAATTCCCTTCGCCCCTTTGCTTGTCAAACTAGGTGGACAGCAGAACATGTCAGCCAATGGTCTCAAAAAGAGTGAAATGTGCAACCTGCCTTTTGTCCTGCCCCAGTAATAAGTCCTGTCCTGCTGCACGTTCATCACACAGTCTATGACTCAAAAGTGGTCACGACGGCTACTACAGTGGGGGGTGACTTTCCGCCAGCAATAAGTCCTGTCCTGCTGCACGTTCATCACACAGTCTATGACTCAAAAATGGTCACGGCGGCTACTACAGTGGGGGGTGACTTTTTGCCAGTAGTAAGTCCTGTCCTGCTGCACGTTCATCACACAGTCTATGACTCAAAAGTGGTCACGACGGCTACTACAGTGGGGGGTGATTTTCAGCCAGTTGTTTGGCTGATTGGATGCTGACTGGTCTATGCCAGCCATAGGAATTCAAAGCTTGGATATGAAAACACAGGGAGCACTGCAGGGGTTTAAACAAATGGCACTGGAAGGAGCAGTCCATCACCCAGTAATCTGCCCTTTGCCTGCTGAATTCTGAAGTACTACTCACACGCTTGCCCCCTTCCTCTCTCCTCCCGTATCTCCTTTAGAGTGGATGGCAGGAATGTAAAACCAGTGGCACTGTGAGAAGATGTATACCTCGGTATGCAACCTCTTGTCCCATCTTTATGAAAATATCTCCTCCCGTATCTCGCCTCCAGAGTGGATGGCAGGAATGTAAAACCAGTGGCACTGTGAGAAGATGTACACCTCGGTATGCAACCTCTTGCCCCAATTTCATAATAACATCTCCTCCCTCTCGTTTTCGAGCAGGGCAGACATCATGAACGTAAACTAGTGCACTGAGAGAAGGTTTTTACCTTGGTATGCTACCTCTTGTCTAAACTTCATCAACATGTTTTCCTCCCTCCGTTGCACGCGTGCAGGGTGGACGGCAGGAATGTCAACCAATGGCATTGGGAGGAGCGGTCCATCAAGAATAAGGTGCAGGAGCGGCTGGGCGAGCTGTTCTGTGATTTGCCGCTCGATTCGGAAGGCAAACCGGGAAGCTTCAAGATCTCGTCCCTGAAGGAGACCACAGGCGAAGTGAGTTTGGGCTTTAAAAAAGTTTTGGAATTTGGAGGAGGACTGGGATGTAGGTTAGATCAGGCGACCTACAAATACTGAAGACCCCATTCCTTGTTGTCAATTTGACCACGGGCACAGTGAGCGTGGTGCTTAGGAGAGGCGGGGCCATCATCAGGATAAATTAAGTATAGAGTGTAAAGAACCTATTAGAGTGTAAAGAACCTATTAGAGTGTAAAGAACCTGCAGGCTTTGGGCTACCATCCCTTCAGGACCTCAGGCGAGTTGGGTGTGGGATATTTGGGGGTGTCAGGGGTATTAGGGGGTGCTGGTGTGGAAAGGAAACTGGGCAGAAAGAACTTTGCTTCTGACAGAAATGACAGGCATTTTGTTGTGGATGTAGAATTTTGAGAGGTGTTGGGAATTTTGGAGGGTCACTAGTATTTAATGTAGAGAATCTCTGTGAGGGGGTCTTTGTCTGTCAAATAGAGAGTTGAGTGGACCATGGGCGGAGTAGACAATGACTGACTCAAGGGCCGGGTTCTGTAACGTAAGAGATGTCATGCAGCTTCTTACCTTCCTTCAAAAGACCATAAAGGGAAGTGCATTTTGGGGGGTATGGAATTTGTTCTGGTCTTACACTTGAAGGCAATTATAATGGGGGGGTGGAGTTTAAATGATGTTATGGTCTTACACATAATGACATACGGGAGGAGAAGTGTGGGCTTTGGGGTTGGTTGCTCTTTTTGGAGGGGCTTACTAGAGTGCATGTCAGGCTTTGCAGGTGTGGGCAATCTGTGTTGAGCCAGCCAGAATTGTAGATTTGCATCAGAAATGACCAAATGTGTTGGGACATCTCCGCTGAAATTACCGGCTGTACCTTTTGTATACATGCATGTAAAAATATGGCCAGCCCTACGCATGTGTGCCGCATACACGTGGTGCGATAACGCCACAAAAAAGTCTCACTGGCTTTTCCAACCCCACACCTCGTCACATCCTATTTCTCTACTTGCATTTTCTGCTTGCATTATCGTCACATCCTATTTCCCTACTTGCATTTCTACTTGCATTATCGTCACGTCCAATTTCTCTACTTGCATTTTCTACTTGCATTATCGTCACATCCTATTTTTAGGGTTTGCCAGAACCGTATATCACCTTTTCAAACACCGTATATACCGTATGTATTTTGGTATATACCGTATTAAACCGTATTCCGTATATACGGAGAAATTGGTGCCCTTCAGATTTCATTCATAATGGGCTCATTTTGTAGCTCTTGACGAGCTGCACACCCGTATCCAATTTAGTTATGCCGGAAATTCAAAGTTTGAAGGGCTAGGCCTGTCCAAAGCCAAAAAGACCCCAAATTGGCCATTTCCAGTGCAAAAAGAAGCCCAACTACTCTAACCACCAATAAAACACTGTGATTAATGCAAAAACGTACATTAACGTAGTGTTCCTGCTGGGATTTGAATCTGAGTCTGGGGTGTACAATTCGAAATTCAGTTTTTCACCGTATTTTTTCCGAAAATACGTATATATACGGCGTATATACGCTGTATAATATCTATCGATTTCTGATACAGAAAATACGGTATGTAGATACCCCCTCCCCCCCCTTGTATTATACGGCGTATATTTATACTCATACGGATCTGGCCAACCCTACCTACTTCCCTACTTGCATTTTCTACTTGCATAATCGTCACATCCAATTTCTCTACTTGCATTTTCTACTTGCATTATCGTCACATCCTATTTTTCTACTTGCAATATTGTCTCATTGACAAGAACACCGTACTTGCACCCCAATCACTTCAACCTTTTTCCTTTCACTCCTTGCAATTAAATATTTGCGGGCTTCTCCCTGCAGCGGAATGGCGAGCCAAGCATACACTCACTCGTGGTATTACCCTGTTCTTAACGCTTGCCTTAAAAAAACAGAGGGACTGGCAAGCATCACACCCAAGATTTGCTTGACGTTTTTCCTTTCTGCAATTTGCCTCGCGGTTGTGTTCGTAACATGCAAAATACGTAGAGTTGGCCATAACCATATGTATACGGTGTATATTCGGTATTTTTGGCAGGTACATCACCATATATACGGTCATAAACGGTGTATATATACGGTTCTAGCCAACCCTAAAAATAAGTACTGCTTTACATTAGTGAGAAACGAGTGCCTCAAGCGCTCCTTCTTTCACCTTGACATGAATGCAGGCATCCCTAAACATAAGAAAAGGGAACAAAATGCTGGCCATATTCGACCTGAAGCTCACCCTAGCTTGGGAGGGTAGCCTTGCTGGTTGTGAAGACAAGGTAAGGTTTTGTGTGTCTGTGAAAATATGAGGGGGCGTAAATGGAGCAAGGAGCTGTGTGTTTGTGTGTGTGAGTGTGTGTGTGTGTGCGTGCAGGTGCGTGCACATGGGTGTGTGCGTGTGTGTGTCTGAGGATGGGGGGGGGGTGGCTTTGTGTGTGCGCATGCGCATGTGCGTGTGTGTGCATGTGTGCTTGAGTGTATGCATATATGTGTGCATGTGTGTGTGCTGTGCTGCAGCATACAAGTATTCTTAGCTTGTTGTGGAAATGTCTAACAAACACAGGCAGATACACACACATGGGCAAAGACGTTTATGTTTAAACTCTTCCTCATTCCGCACAGGATCTTTCACGGCTTGCAGAGCATCCCCTAACCATACTCTGCATTTGAACCCTTCCTTCCTCCCCCTCATGTGCAAAGCCCAACATCATGTGAAAGCCCAACACAAAAAAGTCGCACAGAAACCTAGGGCTGTTGCCTCTCACCTTTCTCACCTCAAAATACTCTCCTCTCTCGTGCAACCAACTTAAACTTACACACTTACACACTTACACAATTACACACTTACACACTTACACACCACTCCACTCCACTCCACTCAGCATTGTCTCTGGCACTCTCTGTCCTTGACTGATGTGGGCAGTGGATTCCCTGCCACAGTAATGTCTTGCTGGTTTCCTTCTCAGGAGCTTCCTGGCCTTTCCTTGCAACCGGAAACACTCCCATGCGCGCTGTTTTCGGTGCTCCCTCTTTTTGTGCTGTGCATTACCGCACGCCCTTTTCAGTGCTGCCTTGCTTGTGTGCTCCCCTTTGCGTTAACGTGCGCTCCTCCTCTGTTGTCTACCTCCTTGATTGCGCCCTGCGTTACTTAAATTGGCCACTTCCCTCTGTTATCAATCTGCTGCAGTTTACCGGGACCGTGAAAGTGGACGAGTTTGCGTCTGCCTCGGACGAAGACGACTACCTGTTTGAGTTTTTGGTAGACGGCGCTGCAGCTGACAACAAGGAGGCGGTGAGGGTCGGGCATCAAGTTCCTCTTTCAGATTTATTGAAATGCTGCCAATTGGCTAAGTCAAAAGTTCGTTTTTGAGTGCCTCAAACATTTTCAAGCTGTGCAGCATCAGGTTGCAAAAGGAAGCAAAGCGGGAGCAAAGCAAACGTGAATCCTATGCACTATTTTTGAGCTACTAGGTAGTGACGTTTGGATGGCGTTACTTGAACTGCTCGACACACAGAATGAGAGGCGGTGGCATATGTGGTCCAATTTGCATGCTCAAAATATAGATGATGTACTAAGGTGTGCATCTTGTTGTGCCTGCACTCATGGCACACAGCATGTAAGGATGCATGTAAGGATGCATGTAAGGATGCATGTAAGGATGCATGTAAGGATGCATGTAAGGATGCATGTAAGGATTTTAACACATGATTAGGGTTGGCCAGAACCATATATATATACTGTGTATATACTGTATTTTTTGGCAGGGAAATCACCAAATATACTGTACGGTGTAGGTATACGGTTCTGGCCAACACACACATGATGTGTGAAGGAGTTGTCTTTCTTCCGTACCTGCACCTGCACACTGCACCTGCACACATGCACACATACACAAACATGTGCACACATACACACATACACACACAGACACACATACACGCACATAAACACGTATACATGCACATACACGTCAACAGGCTCGCTCCCTGATGGCCACCCACGCCAAGCCTCAGATCATCCGGCAGCTCTTAGTCATTGTGCATGAGCTGACCACTCAAACAACTAGTATGAATGCGACCCATACCACCTCTGATGCGCCACAATAAGCGGTGATGCTCCCAAGCTGCCTTTCCCAGCCATCAGGGCAGGCATTTCATGCTGCTTGTTTTGCCAGCAGTGCAATTAGTGCGTTGCATGACAGCAGATGGTTGACGTAATGACGTAATAGGGATGAGCTGTACATGACTCAGCTTTGCAGTGTTCACCAAGGTACACACACATGCACACATACGCACGCACACACACACGCACATGCACGCACACAGACACACACTTGCACATACACACACGCGCACACACGCACGGGGGTATAAAGTGTCATGACAGGATGGTTCTTGACTGCCGGTGTGAATCATCTTACAGATCCAACAGCCTGTGCTTACGTTTTGACGTGTGGGCTAGGGCAGTAGATAAAAAGGACTACGCCATGTTTTAGAGCCAGGATCTTGGAAGTGTTTGACTGTTGTGTGGTGGGAAAATTGCACACAGAAGTGGACCTGGTACTTCCCACGGAATGTAGGGTCAGTAACTTCAAAAGGAGGGCGTGCTAGTACTTTTTGGTAGCGCAGCATATTTTAGCGTGTGCAAGGAATAGTAGGGACTGCTCCTTTCTGTCTGGGCATGTGTTTAGGCTCAAGCGTGCCAGTAGTCAGTAGAGAGTCATTAGTCTCACATGCATCTCACAGGCTATCACATCACGCCAGTAGTCACACAGAGCTTGTGGTCAGTGGAGAGCCAGTAGTCACACATGCAACTGACAGGCTACCACTTCATGCCAGTACTCACACAGAGCCAGTGTTCAGTAGACCACATTTCTGTTAGCAGGAGCCATAGGAATCAAGCTGGCGTTTCGAGCAGGTAGTTAAGGAGATATCATTGGAGACTAACGGCCACGGCCCTGCCTCTTTGGATGGCATGCAAAGCAATGCGCGTGTGGTGTCGAAGCGGCGTTTGGGTGTGACACTTGGGAACTTGATTTGTGCAGTAGGTTGTGGGTCTGAGTGCATCAGCAAAGACCTAGTCCTTTCTAATCCATGCTGCTGATATTGTCTACACTATCTACGTTGTTTTTCCCTTTTCAGCACAAAAACTCCTTGTTGCTAGTATGATCCATCCTTGCGGGCACAAGGCCTGTCATCTTAATCGGCGAAAAACTCCTTATCTTCATGTTGCAGCAGGCTTTGCCTGTGGCTGGTGCATCTCCTGAAGAATGACCTATACAACTTACTATTTTGTCTTTTGTGTCACATTGCTTGGATTTGTGACCCTGCCTGACTGACCAGGAAAAGAGAAAGAAATAAGAAAAAGGAAAATTACGCAGGCAGTGAAAACCACTCCCCACATTAACTAAGGAAAAGGAGCCGCTTTGGTACCGAGTACTGTAAAGCTCCTCCACCGCGAAAAGGTTAGGAAAAATCAATGGGGATCAAGAAGGTTGCAGGCTTGGCCTGAAACCGGCTTCTGATGAGAGTTGATAACAGTACTGGAAAGGGCACACGTCTGGTATGGACAAGTTTAGCAGCAAAGTTCACAGAGTGCACATGGAGCTTGGAGGCCAGCTATCAAGTCCAGTTTTTTTAAAGGCTTTAGAGTGGGGCTCCTTGGAGAATGTTGCAGAGATCTTTGTACTGTTCCTTTGCGACCAGGAAAAAAGAAAAACTACGCATGCACTTAAAAACCGCTCTCCACAGAAACTAAAGGAAAGGAGTCGCTTTGGTATTGGGTACCGTATAACTCCCTCACCAAAGAGAAGAGGGTAAGGGTAAGGGTAAGGGTTACACAGCTATATCCGCCAGCGAGGGCAGTTGAGCTATAGCATAAAAAAAGCCAGCTTCAAGAAGAGAAAGAGGCCAGACTGAACAAGACACCAGAAAAAGAAG
>Ga0307942_1001555_pt1:10000-18366 | contig 18366 bp, 18 predicted proteins | sample OrgLakmetagen175_FD_201846 | JGI IMG/M metagenome (GOLD analysis project Ga0307942, IMG submission 201846) | Saline water microbial communities from Organic Lake, Antarctica - #175 | ecosystem: Environmental > Aquatic > Non-marine Saline and Alkaline > Saline | place: Antarctica... | reverse complement strand
CCGCCATCCCCCTTATCTCCACCCCCCTGCCCATCATCACCCCCTTTTCTCTTTTCGCTGGTGGTGGCCAAAACAGCAACGGCAGTTGACCCCTCCTGCTGCTGCTCAAACTCCTGCTGCTGTGAGCATGCCACCTCTGCTTGCGCTGCTTGAACCACAAAGCGCAGGGGTATCTGCGTGAGCGACAGGTGGGCACTGTCGGACACGCAGCAGTGAATCAAACAGGTACAGGCAGCTTGTGCGATTACTACTGCGCCGTTTCGTCTTTTTCCAGGGTGGGCACTGTCGGGGAACACGCAGCAGTGAATCAAACAGGAACAGGCAGCTTGTGCGATTACTACTGAGCCCTTTCGTCTTTTTCCAGGGTGGGCACTGTCGGGGAACACGCAGCAGTGAATGAAACAGGAACAGGCAGCTTGTGCGATTACTTCTGAGCCCTTTCGTCTTTTTTTAGGGTGGGCACTGTCGGGGAACACGCAGCAGTGAATAATAACAGGTACAGGCAGCTTGTGCGAATACGACTGAGCCCTGTCGTCTGTTTCCAGCGTTCACCCCGCCTTCCTGACATGAAAACTAACATGACACAAGCGCAACTCCATTTATGTGACACAAGCGCAACTCCATTTATGTGACACTTTTATGTGACACAAGCGCAACTCCATCCATGTGACACTTTTCTGTGACAGAATCACAAATCCATTTATGTTACACTTTCATGTGACACAAGCGCAACACCATTCATGTGACACAAGCGCAACTCCATTCATGTGACAAATTCATGTGACAAAAGCGCAAATCCATGCATGTGACAATTTTTTGTGACACTTTCATGTGACACAAGCGCAACTCCATTTAGGTGACACAAGCGCAACTCCATTCATGTTACAATTTCATGTGACAAAAGCGCAAATCTAAATATGTGACACTTTTATGTGACACTGTTATGTGACACAAGCGCAACTCCATTTATGTGACACAAGCGCAACTCCATTCATGTGACACTTTTCTGTGACACAAGCGCAAATCTAAATATGTGACACTTTTATGTGACACTGTTATGTGACACAAGCGCAACTCCATTTAGGTGACACAAGCGCAACTCAATTCATGTGACACTTTTATGTGACAAAAGCTCAAATCCATTTATGTGACACTTTTATGTGACACAAGCGCAACTTCATTCATGTGACACTTTATGTGACACAAGCGCAATTCCATGCATGTGACACTTTTATGTGACACAAGCACAAATCCATTTATGTGACACTTTTATGTGATACTTTTATGTGACACAAGCGCAACTCCAATTACGTGACACAAGCGCAACTGCATTCATGTGACACTTTTATGTGACACAAGCGCAAATCTAAATATGTGACACTGTTATGTGACACTTTTATGTGACACAAGCGCAACTCCATTCATGTGACACAAGCGCAACTCCATTTATGTGTAGGGTTGGCCAGAACCGTGTATATACACCGTATATGACCGTATATTTGGTGATTTCCCCTGCCAAAAATACCGTAAATACACCGTATATATATGGTTCTGGCCAACTCCATTTATGTGGTCTCCTTAAAAACTCTCCAAAGTTATTCCTCCCCAAGGCTCTGCTTTACAAGAACAATTATGTCCATCTATCCATCTACCCATCCATCTATCGAACATGCAAACTGACCGCGTGCAGACACCATGCTGCCCTATCCTACTCATAATGAACTGTGAGCTTGGCTCACAAACAATGGTGCCCTCTAATAAAAGCACAAGCACAAAATGGGCAAGCTTTCTGACGGCGGGCCGTTAGAGCGCACCATACTGGATCGCGAATAGGAACCACAAAAGAGAAGCGCACACAACTCATTGCTCTATCAAATCACTGGTAGAGGGCAGAGGCAGCACCCATACCTGCACATGGGCATGTGCTTCTGCCTCCGGGTGGGTCTCAACAAAACCGTAGGCACGCAGGAGCTCTGCCTGCGTCAGCACACCAATGCGCAAACAATCGTACAATCAGATTTACACTGTGTGTGACCTTGTGGGGTACTGATTAACGTGAAACCTCTGAGTACGTGTAGGGACAGCCGCATGCATTTAATGCGCAAACAATCGTACAATCAGATTTACACTGTGTGTGACCTTGTGGGGTACTGATTAACGTGTAACCTCTGAGTACGTGTAGGGACCGCCGCATGCATCTAAACAAGTGCCACTTTAAGTGCATGGTGGCATCACAGAGGTGGCTATGAAGCAATAGATTGCACAGGCATTTAAAATGCTCGTCATGCCGAAGAGAAGAGGATTTGGTGTGCAAGCTGATAATACTACCACAAGCATGGATTAAGAATAGGGGACGTTGCTGTTAGACAGCAAAATATACCTGATCTGTGGAGCACGTTCGTATGTACACTTTGAGTGTAGCACAAGACTTGTCCACACAAAAAGTAACAGACGCCCATCAGCACCTTAGGATATGTCAACCACGCAAAGAACAAGGTGCTTCAGTTGCTTTTAACTCCACAGCATAAGAAAAAAGCCATGAATATATTCATCGGCCATTACCATAGGATTGACATTTAGGATATCTATGTAACCGTTGCATACAATTCTTATATCGATTTGTTCAGATATGACATGTTGGACACTAATGGCAGGGGAATGTAAAAATGTACGGCCATATACAGTATATATACAGTTTGTGACCAACCCTTATCACACTAAAACACTTCAACCATAAAAAACATTAGCCACAGGCTGACCAGCCCTGGCAACTCTTCAACACATTACCCACAGGTTGACTAGCTCTGGTTCCCTACTAGAAAAAACACTTCAACACTAAAACACATTAACCACAGGCTGACCGGCCCTGGCTACTCTTCAACACAACACCCACAAGTTGACCAGGCCCGGTTCCTACTGGATAAAGCACTTCAACACTAAAACACATAAACCACAGGTTGACCGGCCCTGGCTACTCTCCAACACATTACCCACAAGTTGACCAGGCCCGGTTCCTACTGGATGAAGCACTTCAACACTATTATACATTAACCACAGGTTGACCGACCCTGGTTACTCTTCAACACATTACCCACAGGTTGACCAGGCCCGGTTCCTACTGGATAAAGCACTCCAACACTAAATACGTTAACCACAATTTGAGGCCCTGGTTACTCTTCAACACATACCCACAGGTTGACCAGGCCCGGTTCCTACTGGATAAAGCACTCCAACACTAAAATACATAAACCACAGGTTGACCGGCCCTGGCTACTCTCCAACACATTACCCAAAGGTTGACCAGGCCCGGTTCCTACTGGATGAAGCACTTCAAAACTTCAACACATAAAACCACAGGTTGACCGGCCCTGGCTACTCTTCAACACATTACCCACAAGTTGACCAGGCCCGGTTCCTACTGGATAAAGCACTTCAACACTAAAACACACAAACCACAAGTTGACCAGCCCTGGCAACTCTTCAACACATTACCCAGAGGTTGACCAGGCCCGGTTCCCTACTGGATAAAGCACTTCAAAACTTCAACACATAAAACCACAGGTTGACCAGCCTTGGTTACCTGTGACAGCTCGCCATAGTTGTTAACCACCTCCTCTCCCACAGCAATGTCACGGGTGGCGATCATCTGAAGCACGCCACCCTTACCCCTGCACACAGCACAGTGCGCGGACAATTGACGTATTGCTGAAAAAATAGTTTGCTATTGTTTGAAGCACGCCAGCTTTGCCCCTGCACGCAGCACAGTGTGCAGACAGTTTGTGGTTTGAGTGCTTTGACGCGTGTTGCTGAAAAACACTGCCATTGTTTGAAGCACGCCACCCTTGCCCCTGCACGCAGCACAGTGTGCGGACATTGTGCAGAGGGATTATATGAACGCACTTATTGAGCACCTTGCTGTGCCGAATCATGGCTGAGGAATTTGCAGGGTGTAGCAATACTCATGAGTCTTGCAATGCTATTATGAGGTGAAACTAGGGTTGGCCGGAATCATATTTATACGGGCGTATGAATGGCTTTGTGGCAGGGATATCACCAACCATACGGTCATATACGGTGTATATAAACGGTTCTGACCAACCCTAGGAGAAACGCTGCAGTGCATGAGAAAATTTGCAATTAATTTAGTCCAACACCAACTGAAGCCAGCACGCAGGTTTTCGATTTGCAAGATCAGCTGCCTGATTTTTAATATTTTACTGCAGTACTAAGCGGGCAATCACCGCTGCATTCTCATGCAATGCTATCTGTTAGGCTACACCTTTCCAATGGTCTGTGCAGCATATACCACACCTTCTATTTTCCTTTAGGGATGGCTTGACGTCGCATACTTTCATTCGTTGACCTTCTCACATCATTTTGCAATCCAGTGCACTCATAACTCATAACCCACATGCACACACCTTTTCTCCTGGTGGGACAGCTTGATATTTGACCGACCCGTGATGTGGTTCAGCGCATCCCAAAAAGGAACCATGGCCTGCAATCAAAGCAAGCAAACGAGGTTGCATTTATCGACCAGACTTAGCAGCACTCAAACAATGAACATGAAGATGAGGGGACGACGCTTTGCACGTTCCCTTCATCTCCCACCAAGCTAGCAACCACTTACATGAATGCAATATGAATGCCTATGTACATATGCTTGGTACTCACCCTTGCACCCGCTAGCTTTGACGTCCTCCATCCCTTGTTTTTAAAAAGGAAACACCACAGCAAATATTTTATGCTCGGTGACAAAATTAGAGACAGCATACCTTCCAAATTGCGGATATGTGAAACAAGGTGGCGGGCTATTACGTCTTCATCCCTCAACTCTACACACACACATACACACACACACACTCACACACACACGCACGCACGCACATTCACACACAAACACATTTACGTGTGCACATACCCCAGCTTACACGCGCAAACACACATCCACAAAAGCTGACTCAGCAAATCTGAAACAAAGCACACGCAGAAGCAACAAACAGCGCACCTGGTAATGGTCGTCTCCAAGGATAAACGAGTAGGATGCCACCGCCGCAGTAGCCCAACGGTAAAGCTCCCAGCACACAGGCTCATCTGCGCATTGTTTGCCATCGTGCATGGGCATGTGATTATGTGTGCATGAGAGCGTATGTGCGACGCACACACTATGTGCACGCACACGCACGCACACGCACGCACACATTGCGCGTGCACATACAGGCAAGACACCTGTCTGTCTGTCCATCTGTCTGCCTGTCTGTTTGTCTGTGTTTTTTCCTGCCTGTCTGTCTGTTTCTTTCAGCCTGTCTGTGTGTCCATCTGCATGTTTATATGTTTAAATTTGTCATTCTGTACCTGGGAAAATGAAACTAGTAGCAGCAGCAGAAAAGCAGCAGCAAACATCCTAAACATTTTAAAAGGGACAACCTTTCTGATTAACTTGCAAAGCAGCCTTTCAAAGGATGCATACCCGGATTTAAAGGTGGATGTTGAAACCGCGACTTTATGGTTTGCAATCACCTTGTGGGAACACTTTCAGGTCCTTGTGCTTCTCCACAAAAGGCCTGGCCACCTCCTCCCAAGCAAGCTCCACCTGTGTCCATGCATCCACACTGAGCATACTGGAAAACACCAAGCACAGCTGCATTGCACGAACAACGGGCATGAGCAATATGCTGCATGCCCGTGCATTCAACAATCACCAAGCACAGCTGCATTGCACGAACAACAGCCGGTATGCCCGTGCGTACAACATTTTCAATTTGACATGATTATCAAACAACGGTGCAGCCGTAGAACTCACGCACTGAGCTCTTGCTTGTGATCAGGCTCTAGGGCAGCAAGCATAACAGCGAAAATGCACAAGCACGGGTACCTAATGGCGCTACATTCACTCTCATGTGCATGCTATAGAAGTAATTCACGAGGCACGCTGCGTGCCCATGGTGCAAGTTCTGAAATTTCAAGCTCCGTATGAAGCCGCATGTGCGCACCAATTGTGAGCACGTCAAGCTGTGCAATGTACCACCTAAACAAAGTGAGTTTCCACATGCAGCATAGGGCTATCCAGGATCCATGCATCTATTATATACACACGGTGCATTTACGTTCAACAGTAAGGTGCCTTCCAAGATATATCATGTGCACTACAACACATCCTGGCCAAACCTACACACACAGACACGTAGGCTCAGTGGACCCCAGCCACTCAATTAAACCCAGAGACCCCTGCAACACCATTCGTGTCCAAGCTTTGAAATATGAATTTATGAGCAATGCCGCGATGCCACATGCACAACCAAATTATTCAGTCTAAAAAAACACAATTCCTCAACACATGCATTTTCATGCGCGTCCTTACGTAAGCAAAGCTGGTAAGAGCAGTCGAATCTTGACCATAGGTGACGTCGATAAGTTGCTGTGTTGGAATTCAGGCAAAGTCGTGCATGAAAAGCGTACAGCCTTGGACCTGCCACCACAAACTCCATCGTTTCCTTCATGAATTTGCATTACTGTATGAACAGGCGAGCAGTCATACATTGGCCTTTTTCTTGTAAACCTTATTAACCCTCAACCTGCCCCCACAAGTTGCGCGCTTCCGGGGTATTAAGATTAGGCATGCATCAAGGACGACCATACAACTCACTCAAATGGGCGCATTTAAATCTGCACTTCACTTGCAAAGGCTTGCTCCCCTGACCTACGCCTTCCCCACCACAAATGTCTCCCAAACATCCTCCACAAACCACCCTGTATGGATGCCTCTGCAGGTAGCTGCACGTTACCTCCAAATACCTTTAAAAAGGACCCTCATGTCTACCATGATTCCCCACACACATGTGTGGGTGCATCCACAGGCACTTCCATCTCGCATCTCCAATTACCCTCATGGGGAGCAGACAGATGAGATAATAAACGTCTCACCTGTGTGGGTGCATCTGCAGGCACTTGCACCTTGCCCTCCATCTTGTCAAGGGCAGCTGTGCCTTGCAGCTCTCGCAACTGATCCGCCTGAAGCCACAAGTCAACATGCATGTGCTATAGATAGGGTTGGCCAGAAGCCAGAACCATACATTTATAGGCATATACGGTGTACATACGGTATTTTTAGCAGGGAGATCACCATACATACAGTCATAGACAAAGTGTATATACGGTTCTGGCCAACCCTGTGCATGTGCTATAGATGACAGTACAGCGCAGACTGCACCATCAAACGGGTGGCAGCTAATGCTCGCTTTAATATTGTACATCCAGGTTCACGGTAGGCATTGATGCTCCACTGAATAATGCATCAAGGGACATCAAGGTTGCCAATTGTGCGGCTCTCCCTCTTGTTTGTCGTACGACCAGGGTCGGCCAAAACACACACTAAAATTAAACGTACACTTGGAAGGTAAAACATAAACTTCACTTAAAGATAAATGTTGGTTTAGTTTGAGGTTTCCTTGCTGAGATTAAGAGAAATAAACGTATGCCATGGCATCACCTTACCAGGTACTGCCCAACCCCACACATGCACATAGAAGGCTGTTGTAAAGACCTGTGTTGTGGTACACTCTCTTACGCTCACTTCTATTCCATACTCAGTGCATCGTGGCTTTTCTGTAATCACACTGGCAGGGATCTCTTACGCTCCCTTCTATTCCATACTCAGTGCATCATAGCTTTTCTGTTATTTACACTGGCAGGGATCTCATACGCTCCCTTCTATTCCATACTCAGTGCATCATAGCTTTTCTGTAATCACACTGGCAGGGATCTCTTACGCTCCCTTCTATTCCATACTCAGTGCATGGCAGCTTTTCTGTAATCACACTGGCAGGGATCTCTTACGCTCCCTTCTATTCCATACTCAGTGCATGGCAGCTTTTCTGTAATCACACTGGCAGGGATCTCTTACGCTCCCTTCTATCCCATACTCAGTGCATCGCAGCTTTTCTGTAATCACACTGGCAGGAATCGGGCGTAGCACTAATAATGCAGGGATCAGAGTCACTAAGAACAATTTGGGACATCCCTGATCTTGGTATTTGCCCGCTATGTGGCAGCTGGCCTCAATGCGAGGATTTTTGTCAAAAAACAATTTGGGACATCTTTGGTATTTGCCCGCTATGTGACAGCTATGTGGCAGCTATGTGACAGCTGGCCTCATAAAGACTAGACGGTGTGCCAACTAACTCCTCTTGGCTTTCTTTGGTCCTAGAGCGCTCAAAGTGACAATATGCAACAGAGACACAACACTTCCTCTCACCAGCCACAGACAAGCTGGCACAGAACATGCATTCTTATTTTTACACCTACTGCTCTCACACTCACATCCCAGTAAATTGGCACGTGCGTCATGTCCTTGGGAATGAAGTCCA
>Ga0307942_1001555_pt1:0-7500 | contig 18366 bp, 18 predicted proteins | sample OrgLakmetagen175_FD_201846 | JGI IMG/M metagenome (GOLD analysis project Ga0307942, IMG submission 201846) | Saline water microbial communities from Organic Lake, Antarctica - #175 | ecosystem: Environmental > Aquatic > Non-marine Saline and Alkaline > Saline | place: Antarctica: Organic... | reverse complement strand
AAGGTGGGGCTGTGTTTTTTGTGCTAACAGCTCCACAGTGTCCCTTATTACATGGAATGGTTTGTCCGATAAAGCACTTGCAAAGTAGCTCTTGATATGGATTGCAAAGATGGGGCTGTGTTTTCGTGCTTAAAGCCTCTTCAATGTCCCTCTTTCATGGTGTGACTTTTCAGTTCCATGCGTACAAATTAGTCGCTTGCCAAGTAGCTTGTGCACCTCCATCTCCTTTTACCTCGTCCTTCTTCTGTGTTAAATTGGTTGTTGCAATACTTGAGTATGGCACTGCAGCAAACCAGATCCTTCATATTTCCCTCGCTCTCTGTTCCTCCGCTGCTCCTTCTTTTGCCACCCTCGACATTCCACACTCCGCATTTCACTCCACACTTACTCCACCACACTCCTCACTCCACACTTCACACTCCTCACTCCACATTCCACACTCCACATTCCACACTCCACACTCCTCACTCCACTTCCTCACTCCACATTCCACACTCCACATTCCACTCCACAATTATTTCATCACACTCCTCACTCCACACTCCTCACTCCTTACCTCACATTCCACACTCCACACTTACTCCACCACACTCCTCACTCCACACTCCACATTCCACTGCTCGTGCAGGGCTTGGCCTACCTAGTATTCCGTGTGGAGTGGCGTGGAGAAGTGGTGGTGGAGCTCATAGCGCGCGCTGCTCTCGCCATTGGGTGGGCGGTTCTGGTCATTGCTGTCACGCTCTCCCTAAACCAGGTGCGCACCTCGTCTTGCTGCACCTGGTCCAGAGAGCGTTTTTGTTCTGCATAGCTGTCAGGCTCTCTCTAAACCAGGTGCGCACACTGGTGGTGAATCAGTGAGTATCTATGTTCTGTACAGCTGTTCTGCACAGCTTTTAGGCTTTTTTTGAAAGGCTGAACCAAGTGTTCCCCCTGTCTTGCAGCAACTGGTCCAGTAAGTGCTTTTGTTCTGCAGTGGAGGGATCTTTGAGTCCTTTTTGTATTGCTTCCTTTCCCTATTCGATGCGTGAAAACATGTGCTGCGTGCGCGCTTTCTCTCTAACTCTGAATTACAGGCGCTGTACCTCAAACAGGATGCGCAACTGCATGCAGCAACCACACGTTTTTGTGAATGAAACGTGGCTAGATGCTTTCATTTTTCACATGTGACAATCATGCTGTGCGGAAGTTTAAACGCCATGCAAATTGACAGGTTTTTTCTCAAACTGTGGTAGGCTGGATTGCCTGCACACAGTTTGCTTCACAAGCACACGCCTTCCTTGCTCTCATGAACACAGCTCAAAGGCCCAGACAGTGAGGTACACCAAAAAATGCATGCACACGTGCATGAGGACACAGACACTTGCACACACACACACACACACACACACTACACATGTATACACACATGCATACACACATATGCACATATGCATATGCACACGTGCGCACACACACATACACACACATACACACACACACACTTACACACACACACACACATGCACACACACACATACACACACACACACATACACACACATGCACATGTGCGCACAGGCAGACATGCATGACCGGGCCTCCAACCCTAACAGCACAGAGGGCACTGCCAAGAGTGCGAGTGGCCCTGCTGTGGGTACAGGCAGCTTGTTTGGTGGGGATGATGATGGCCGGCGTGAAGCGTTGGTGCTGTTGTGGGCCATGGTGAGCACACACACACACACACACACACACACACACTCACACACAGATACACACACACACATATGTATAAGCACGCACAAAGCACACACAAGTTGCCAGTTCACAGCGCAAAAGGCTTCGCCAACTTTTCAGCATCGCTTGCGATGCTTCCCCCTACTTGTCCCCTCAATAGTGCTGTTTTAGCCTATAACTTGTAGGTAGGGTTGGCCAGAACCGTATTTTTTCACCGTATATGACCGTATCATTGGTGATTTACCTGCCAAAAATACCGTATATACACCGTATATATATATATGGTTCTGGCCAACCCTAATTATAGGTCATGGTGAAGCACTGCATTCATTGAAAGTAGCGGTGTCATGCGTCGCGGGCTGGCACTGGTTCTGTCGTTCATAGTGCTGTTATGGGTCATGGCGAGGCACTGTTTTTTTGAAATGGTTATAATGGTTACAATGGGGGCTGACCTTCAGCCAGGTTGTTTGGCTGATCGGCTGCTGATTGGTCTCAGCCAGCCACAAATAAATCCATAAGCTCAGAAAGAAAAAGGAAAGGTCTATCTGCAAGTCTTAACCTTTTTTTGTGAATACTTAGGGTTTGCCAGAACCATATAAATACAGTGTATATACGGTATTTTTGGCAGGGAAATCACCGTATATACGGTCATATGCGTTGTATATATACGGTTCTGGCCAACCCTATAAATACTCAACATATCGGTTTATGTGCTGTTGGGGGTCATGTGTGTATGGCATGGTATCAAGAGATATTGGCCTACTGTTCTGCTGTTTTGGCATTATAGATTTGATTTTCGTGGAGGCTTCCTTACACAAATACCTAGACGAGTTTGTTGTGGGACGGCGACAGTCGGTGCGGAGCCTTGATATAAACGATTGAGGTGTGAGGCTTTCCTTTTTTTGTACAAAAACCAATAGCTGGGGGTGTACGCTTGCTTTTTAGGAAATTGCTGCACAACAGACCAGGCGCATACTTCGTTCTATCTGGAAGAAGAAAAAGGCACAGGCACTGGTTCCCCCATACAGCAATAATGGGAAAGGAGCCACTTGGTACCTAAATACCGCAAATTTCCTCCACCACAAGGAGAAAGGCAACGTTGGTGGGCGGAATATCACAAGGAGAAAGGCAACGTTGGTTTCCTTACAGACCGTATATCACCGCGTACCCCTAACGTTTCTGACCCCTCGCGGTGTGTCGGAAGCATTTATATAACCAAGTGACAAGGGCCTCACGAAGCTCGCATTGGGGTAACTATTTAATCCTGAGAATTGGGACAGGCCGGAATAGCCTCCCAAGCCGCCCCTCAAGGCCCCCAAGGTGGACAAACATCTTGGGAGGCTGACCCTCTCTTTGGGAAGGACACCAAGAGGAAGGGTGTCTTCAATCCATTCACACGCGCACACGTACACGCGCACACAAACACACCCGCACGCACACACATACGCGTGCACACACATACGCACACACAAGTACACAACGCACGCACGCACGTACGTACACAACTGTGTACACACGCGAGCACATACACAATGCACGCACACACGTATGTGTATGCACACACACATATGCGCACGCACACACACGCACGTACGCCCACGCACGCACGCACACGTGTGTGCGTATGCGTGCACTTGCAGCTCCTTGGGGTAAAAAATTAGATTGTGTGGCCCTCGCATCAGCTCGCATTGGGGTTTATTGATTGTTTGATTCAAACCTCGCATTGGTCAACAGTCTGTTTGGTATATGAACTACATGCGCGATACAGTGTGTGTACATGTGTGACGCAGTGTATGTACATGTGTGACAGTGTGTGTACATGTGTGATACAGTGTGTGTACATGTGTGACACAGTGTGTGTACATGTGTGACACAGTGTGTGTACATGTGTGATACAGTGTGTGTACAGATTATACAAAAATGAAGATCTCGTACATGATGTGATGTGGTGTGTACCGATGTGATCCACCCTGGGTGTGTTTTGCAGACATGATGTTTTGGTGTATGCCTCACAGCAAAAGTGTGTGTGTGGTTTAGAAAGGGAGGGAAATCAAGGGATAGTTTAGGGCTGGTTTTTGCCTGCGCTGGAAAAAGGATCGTAGATTTGAAGTCAAGGGCCTGCTAAGTCAAAGGAAGATCAAAGTTGGTCTAGACATGATTATTGCCAGCGCCAGAATTGCTTTATTGTGGAAAAAGGCATTGGTTGGTGTATTAATGCCTGCAGATCTCAGGTGTGACGATGGATAAGGGTGTGTTGTGGTTAAATAGTGTGAGATCAAGGAAAAGTAGCGCTGGATCAAATATCAAAGACAAGGTCATCTGTTGTGTGGGTGCTGCTGGTTTCAAAGCATTAGGCAGACAAGCAAATTCACACACACATTCACACACACACACACACACACACACACACGCACACACACACACACTCACACACACACACACTCACACACACACACACACGCAATATGCACTTCATAATGTATGAGCGCAAAAGGTGCACTTGACTCAATTGGTTACAGGCATGTACACGCACACTCTTACGCACTCAAATGCCACGCAGTTGGCCATTGCAGGCGCCCTTGCAGTGCTGGCCATGTTTGGGGCCTGCTGCTTGATGTGCTGCTGCTGCTGCTGCAGGTGAGTTTGGTTTCTGACTTTGTGCACATGCGCGGCTTGCACAAAGACACATGCGCTCACAACACACTCAAGTCGATCCCAATGCAATCAATTTGTTCCTTATAACTGACTGCAACAGTAACAGAGATAGTGCAGCTATGAAGGGGCCCAGACCTTCTGCAGAACCATGGACACCTCCCCCCCTCCAAAGCACCTACCTGCCTTGTCGTTTGTGTGGCTGTGCTTATGTAACTGCACTTCTTCCAAAACCGAACACTGTGGGCGTACGTGCGTGTGTGTGCGTGCGCATATGTGTGTGTGCATACGCATACGTGTGTGCGTGCGTTGTGTGTTATGTGTGTGTGCATACGCATACGTGTGTGCGTGCGTTGTGTATGTGCTTGCGTGCTGTACTCTGGCTTTGGCTGGCCATTAATCCTTAGCTGGTGTCATTAATCTGGTCCGCTGGTGCCATTAATCCTGGTGTCCATTAATCCTGGTGTCATTAGTCCTTGGCTGGTGTCATTAATTGTTGTTTTCCCCCTTTTTGCCCTTAGCCTTCTGACCCCTGTTTGAATGGCTGTCTGAGTATGGCATGCATCCCATCAAATTTGTATCCTCTGACTACAAAAGGTGCCATTTCATTGTACCCCACTTATCTGCCTCTGCTACGTCCACACCCACACCCATATCCACACCTACACCAACACCCAAACCCCTACCCACGCCTACTACCTCACTCACACTCACACCCACACCCACACTCACCCCTACCTACACTCACAGCGACAACCTCATGTACCTCGCCCCGTGTGCAGCTCTATGCTGCTTTTGCTGTAGCGATGGAAGCAGGGGCGATGAGTGCTGCTCCCCTATGATGTGTGCAGAGCTATTGTGTCTAGGTGCGTTGTGTTGTATTGCTGCTCAAAAGCTACTGCACTTGTATGGAGCAGAGAGGTCAAGTGACTCCTTCTGTTTTGTGCATGTGTGCGTGAGTGTGTGTGTGTGCGTGTGTGTACCTCATTGAATTGCTTGAAATTACCGTGTGCTTCTATCTCCTTTTGCACTTTCTGGGCAAGTATGCATCAATGTGAAGGGGAAAAGGTGCAGCTTGCGATCAACTCCCCTGTACTGTATGATTTGTGTTGAGTAAATGGAAATGTGTCCGTGAGTGTGTGTGTGCGTGAGGGTGTGTGTTTGAGTGTGTGTGTGTGTGTGTGTGTGTGTGTGTGGCGCATGTGCGTGCGTGCGTGCGCTCAGCTCATGTGAACATCCAAATTTGGGCCAGAAACAGAAATGCATTGTCGGAAAATTGCTCTGCTGGGGTTTGTGCACGTCTGCGCGAAACATGCACCAAGGCATACAGGTGCTTGCCCAGTAAGTAACTTCATGCAGTCTTGCAAATGACAAGGATCCAAAAAAAATCGTACAGGTGCTTGCCTGATATGTGAATTCATGCAGTCATGCAAATAATAAATTTTAAAGGAAATCTGAAGTCAAAGGAAATGGGAAAGTACACCACCTTTTATAAAGCAAAGGATGGTGGCACCCCCCACACTAAGCAGGCTCTTAACTTGTTGCGCGTCAACATTTAAGCAAATCCTTTGTATGAATATAGAAAGTTTGCGTTCACAACACTCCGAAATCAGTGTTAATGCCAAGCCTGTACTTTCCAAGATGATGCTTATTTGTTCCGTTTGTTTGGCAACAATGTTTTTGTTAGCATAGCAGCTCCTCTTGCATCGAGTCGTTTAAAAGACACCTTTTGTGCAAATGAAAGAGTTATAAGTAGGGTTGGCCAGAACCATTTATATACGGTGTATGTACGGCAGTTCTGGCAGGGAGCTCTCCAATTCTATTGTGTATATATATACAGTTCTGGCCAACCCTTGTAATATACTTTTTCACTGCTTTCATGGCCCTCCTCTGCCAAACTGTGCTTGTAATGCAGGGTTTGTTGGAATGCGTGCAAATTTTGCAGATCTTTATAATGACACAAGCTCCAAAGTGAATTACCTGACAAATTGTCATAGTGCACCATTTACGAATTTATCCCATGCAAGCTGGTAGGTTGGCATGTCTTTATAATTAATGTTTTTGTGCTAGGCCTATAATACGCAAGCAGCAACTCATCGTGTGTGACCTGAACCTCTATTGCATGTAGACTGGTTGGTGATTCAGATTATGTGATATGAACCCCTAATGCATGCAGGCTGGTTGGTAACTCAAATTATGTGATATGAACCCCTAATGCATGCAGACTGGCTGGTAACTCAAATTATGTGATATGAAACCCCTAATGCATGCAGGCTTGTTGGTAGTTCAAATTATGTGATATGAACCTCTAATGCATGTAGACTGGTTGGTAATTTAAATTATGTGATATGAAACCTCTAATGCATGCAGGCTGGTTGGTACGCAAGCTGTGGCCTTCCTCCCCCCACGAAGGCACACACCGTCACTGCCATCACGCACATCACCCATACCACCACCCACCCATGCCTCCTGCACCACCACGCCAAGGTACGTAGGGGGAGGACAATTTTTGTTTTGGCCTCAAAAAGCCAACCCGGCGTGGCCACTGCCGTGCAGTTTACACGATTGTACAGTGGAATTTGGTATTGGGTGTGTTTCCTGTGACTGTTTATCCCCAACCCACATACCCCCCCCACTATCACGGCAAGGTACGCTGAAAGCCTCACGTCTTCATTGTATCTAAGAGCATTTACTGCCATGGTGCACTTAATCGGTATTTCCGCCAACCCACATTCTCCCTGCACTCCCACGCCAGGTTGCTTAGGGGTAGGGTTGTGCCAAAAAATGAAAGTTTGAAGGGCTAGGCCTGTCCAAGGCCAAAAAGATCCCAAAATGGCCATTTCCAGTGCAAAAAGAAGCCAGTGCAAAGAGAGACTACTCTGGCCACCAATAAAACATTTTGTAATTGATGCGTGTACGTGCATTAAATGATTAAAATAATGTGGGGAGCAAAGGGAGTGCTTATTTTAAAGAGAAGAATAAATCCACCCATTGTCCCAAAAAAGCAAAAAAGACTGTCACTGCTGGAATTTGAACTTGTGTCTGGTGTATGTCTGCCTGAAATACGGTTTTGCACCGTCAAAATACGGAATGCGGATAAGACCCCCCCCCCCCCCTTGTATTATACGGCGTATG
>Ga0307942_1001554_pt1 | contig 18368 bp, 21 predicted proteins | sample OrgLakmetagen175_FD_201846 | JGI IMG/M metagenome (GOLD analysis project Ga0307942, IMG submission 201846) | Saline water microbial communities from Organic Lake, Antarctica - #175 | ecosystem: Environmental > Aquatic > Non-marine Saline and Alkaline > Saline | place: Antarctica: Organic Lake... | reverse complement strand
TGGTGGATGGGGGGGGGTGGGGGGTGGGGGTGGTGGCAAGAGCACGATGGCATCAAGAGGAGGAGGAGGAGGAGGAGGAGGAGGAGGAGAAGGAGGAGGAAGAGGAGAAGGAGGCTCAGAATCTGGGAGGGGCGATCAAACGGGTGGGGTTGGCAGCAGCAGCAGCGTAGGATTGGCAGTTGATTCTCTGCCTGTTGGGGCCGCGAACTCAGACTCTGGAGGAAGGTGAGTACAGGTGTGCTCTAAGTTCTCACATTGCTGTTCGGTCAGGGCTATGAATGCTCACTTTCTGTGACTGTGTGTATGCACACCTTCTGTGACTGTGTGTATGCACACCTTCTGTGACTGTGTATGCACAACCTCTGTAACTTTGTGTATGCACACCCTCTGTGACTGTGTGTATGCACACCTTCTGTGACTGTGTGGATGCGCACCTGTATCCGCGCTCACATACAACTGCAACACCCCAACAAGCGTTATTTGGCAATTGTATGCAATACACACTTAAGCCTTCTGCTGCCTGTGTGCGGTGTGTGCAGCTGACTGCCAGATTGGTGTGTGCCAGCTCCTGTCGGCTCGCCCTTCATGCCGCGGAGTGCAAAAGGCTCCACCTTTTTTTGTTTGCTTTCAGGTATGGCATCACCAAGCTCAGTGGAAGTGCTAGGGGAGGGATTGGCAGGCTCCAGGGGGAGCGGGAGAGCACAGGTGGGAGTGTAAAAGTTTTGGCACAGGTGGGAGTGTAAAAGTGCTGGCACAGGTGGGAGCGTAAAGTGTTGGCAGGCTCCAGGGGGAGCGGGAGAGCACAGGAAGAGTATGGGTTAGTGTAAAAGGCAGATAAGTTAGACAACAGCAATAATTTGTAAAAGCATTAGTGTACCAATCAGTAATGGAGTTCCTCCCACTTCTTCTTGCATCTGATATGGCAAGCACCACTTGCGTTAGCTGGACACTTGCCTGCATGTGACCAAGCTTAAGAGCAGGCATCTGTCATGTCGCCTCCTCTCTCACAGCTGCTGCGCATAGCTGCATTGCCCTTGTGTCTGTGGCACTCTTTCCCTTGACACACACAACCGTTAACATGCACAGATCACTCTGTGTTTGGGGCTGCAGCCTCAGTATAAGCACACAACAATGCAGTGTGCAGTTTGGCTACGTGCCTTTACACATGCGGAGTGCTTACTGCAATCAGTAAGCTGCAAGTTATTGAAACTGTCTTCCATGCTGTTTAATCCCTCCAGCACCGCCATCAGCAGGTACCAACAACTACGCTCGGCCTTTGCACCAGGGCTCAGCGCAGATCGCCACACACCCCATCTACCCAGGCTTAGGAGGAGGCACCGCTATGCCTGCCACAGGTGTAGCTTTCTCTTGTGGCCTCAGTTTTCCTTCTCATTCCATCTGTAATGGTTTTTCTCAGCCTCGTAGCACTAGGGAGTTTATTTGCCATCTCCCCTTGGCCTATGTAACATAGGCCCAAATCAAAATTCTGTGCACCACGATATCGTGTATATAAACCAGGGTTGTTCAGTTCGAAGTTCGGTGAAAAGTTCGGGTTCGCGAACTTTCACGCATTTTAACGAACCCTAAAAATGTCGTTCGAGAGCTATTAAAAGTTCGTCGAACTTTATGCCGTTTTTTTTGAAATTTTGGGTTAGCACAAGTTGTAGTCAAAAATGCAAGAAAATGCCTCAAATGGCCGTCAAACGTCCTGATATTTTGGATTGAATGTTATCAATTTTATGTATTAAAGACAATTCAAGCATGTTTGGACGAGTATGACCACCTGTGGTCCTGCAAAATCCTCCATTTTCGAAGCTGCACATCGAACTGCTCAACCAGTTCGAGGGTTCTAGAACTTTCACGAACTTTATCAAACCCTTGCTTCCAAAAAATCGAATTGAACAACCCTGTTATATTATGAACTACGCGTATGTGAAAGGAACCACTCCCACAAAACAATTTTCTAGTGAGCCACCCACTGGGTCTTTCTGCCTGCGTTTTTAAAAGACATGTAGAGGAAAAAAGCAGAGGTGGTCGACAAAGGCCTGAAAAAGGGGTACTTTTGTAATGTTCTCACAGCATGTGCGCCGGACCGGGCAACTTCTAAGCATAACACCCAGATGTGCTGCTGATAACACCTGAGCTTGAAAGTTGCCAGTAGCGGCGCACATGCCTAAATGCCCGCGGCGTGAATCCCCCACTTTTCTCCACCAATCTATCATATCTCACCACCAACTGAACCAATTTGTGTCATTTTAATATGAATAGTCTACATTTTAATAAAGAAAATCATTGCAACAAAAATGGGACAAAACGGAACAGGTACCCCATTTTGGCCCATTTACCTTTAAACAACCAGCAAAAGGGGTGCAAAAAAGGGTGGAAAACCAAGTTCCACAAAATCCGGTTTTTAGCATGTCAAACGATTCCTGATCTTAAAAAAAATACTCCTGTTGTATTTTAAGGTGAAAAGAGGCCCTGGGTAGAGTGTGGTGGCTCAATACGTAAACAATCAGCGTCAAAATTCGAACTGGATTTCTCCCCAGATCACTGGGGTTGTCCAAATGGCCTCAAACTTCATGAAACATCTAGTTGTGTTATTTAAACGCGATTTGCATCGGCATCGAAAAAGGAACATTTGGAGGAGTTTTGCTCCGTCGACCACCTCTGGGGGAAAAGTAGCCATCCACAAATTTCAGGTCCCAAAATGGTGAAGGGGAGTTAGAACCGAAATTGACTTATTGGGACTGTTTGGCTTGCAAAGGGGTGGGCCGCTCGTGGGGGCAGCCATGTGTTGCCCAGGTAATCATTGGCGTCTTGGACTGCCATTCATAATTCAGACACCCCTGCTTCAGCATATTGCCTAGTGGTTTACGTATGATGATCTGACTCTGATATCTTCCTTTTCCTTATGTCCCTCTGCCAATTTACAGGAGATGAGGTGCATATTCATAATATACGGACAAAGCACATAGCTAGGTATCACTTTTTGCCCGGTGCTGCAGCTGCAAGAGAAGAGGTGCAGGTCCATACACTGCATACAGACACTGCACACAATACAGGACACATAACTAATTTATCGCCCTTGTCAGGTGCAGCTGCTGTGGGAGAAGGCTACCTCCAGCAAACTGATCAAGGGGGTGGTGTGAGTGGACGTGGAGGAGATCTGCCCCCTGAGGGGGATGCTGCTTACTATGCAGGCAAGTGGGCAGACAAAAGTGATCAGATCGCATCAAAAATTTCAAAATAACTAACCTACTAAGGAGAGGAGCTGTACCCAAAAATTGTGGATAATATCGTTGCTTGACATACCAGGCAAGTGCATGGAAGCAACGCTTGAGCAAAAAAGGAATGCCTCTGCAGTGGTGATGCCATTCCCACTCTTAGGAATAAGAGGCAACTTGGGCGCCCAAGATTGAAAAGCACCTCCACCACGACCTGTGTTGACTAGGCTTGAACTATACCTTTGCTTGGCAGAGTGTAGAAGTGCAAACCTGCTCTTTTTTAACGTCCTTGGTAGGGACTGCGTCTGGTTGAGTGCTGAATTGTATCGCTATTTCCCCTTGATTCACACCTCCAACCTTACAGTGCAGTGCGCTGCTTCTGTTCCCCCTCTTTCTGTAGGAGCTGTTTCTTTTTCCACTCTTTCTGCAGGAGCTGTGTCTTTTTCCCCTCTTTTTGTAAGAGCTGCTTCTCTATTTCCTCTTTCTGTAGGAGCTGTGTCTGGCGGGGCTGTGCCTGGCGTAACAGTGGCAGCGGGAAGCGGTGCTGGTGGATTTGGGGGGGAGGGAGGGTACAGTTCTGGCACAACCCCGGGACGAAATACGTATCAGGTGCGTGTGCAGGAACATGAGGGAGAGATTAAGTATATGATCTCAGGGGATGACGTAAGGAACTTCTTTACGTTAAGTGTGTGAAAGGGGGATGTTCTTGTTTTCCATCTGTATCAACCCACAATTAACACCTCAGGTACGTAACTAGTAGCAACAATCACACACTAAAGCCTTTTATGGAGCTGGGTCTTGACTCGCAGAGAGTTGAGAAACTTGCTTTTCAGCTTGATTTGCATCCTGTCATCTATGCTGCCAAACCTGTCCATACCAGACGCGAACTTTCCAGTACTATCATCAACTATCATCAGGAGCCGGCTTCAGGTCAAGCCTGCAACCCTCCTGATCCCCATTGATCTTATTTTTTGGTGGAGGAGTTTTACAATACTCGGTATCAAAATGGCTCCTCTCCCTTGCATAATTGTGGGGAGTGGTTTTTGCTGCTTGCGTAGTTTATTTTTTACAAGGAGTTGCAACAAAGATTTGTCAACGAACATCAGGCATCAAGCTGAAAATAGTTTGTTATTAGTAGGGAGATAAATAGTGTGGACTCTCACACCATCACTCACCATAGGCGGCAGCAATGACAAAGCATATACAGCACACACATATAATGATTGAAGATCACTCACACCCATCACCCACCACAGGCAGCAGCAATGACAGAGCATGCACAGCACACACACACATAACGACTAAAGGTCACTTACACCTTCACCCACCACAGGCAGCAGCAATGACGGAGCATACACAGCACACACACATAACGACTAAAGGTCACTCACACCATCACCCACCACAGGCAGAAGCAATGACAGAGCATACACAGCACACACACACACATAACGACTAAAGGTCACTTACACCTTCACCCACCACAGGCAGCAGCACACACATATAATGGTTGAAGATCACTCACACCCATCACCCACCACAGGCAGCAGCAATGACAGAGCATACACAGCACACACACACACATAATGACATTAGGTCACTCACACCATCACTCACCACAGGCGGCAGCAATGACGGAGGGTAGCTTTGAATCCCCAGGATCAGCCCCTGCATCAGAGACCATGCCTCGCCCCAACACCTACCCTGCTCCTGTAGTGGGCGGCAAGTTCCCTGACCCAGTGCCTTTTGCTGCGCAATACCCAGGCTCTACTCCTCAGGTGAAGGTTGAGAATTCATCACAGTTGTGGACAGTGCTTCTTGTAGAAGTGGTCCCGTGTATCGCAAAGTGGTGGTGTTCAGACATCGACAGCCTTTTGTGACTGTTCAGAGCAACGAAAAATGAAAAACGTCACAGGAAATTGGCACTTGCGTAATGCAACGTGCACAGCGCTACCAGACTTGATGCATTATTGAGGATTTCATGCTATCACACAAGTATTGAGCATTTGCACAAACTTGTGGTTTTAGCTGCTGTTAAATTGTCTCACGATGCACTATTGAGGATTTCAAGCTATCACACAAGTATTGAGCATTTGCACAAATTTGTGGTTTTAGCTGCTGGTTAAATTGTCTCACGATGCACTATTGAGGATTTCAAGCTATCACTCAAGTATTGAGCATGTGCACAAACTTGTGGTTTTAGCTGCTGGTTAAATTGTTTAACAAGTTGTTACTTTTTCTCTTGATCCACCTGTGCCGCCATCCAGCAAACAATGCACTCTAACATCAAGGTATACACACACATAGAGCATACAAGCACTCATACACAGACACAAACAGACGTGTACATAAACCTATACATAGACACGCATATACAACACACAAACAAACATGTGTGCACACATACAACCACACACGCACATACAATCATGTATGCACATATACACACACAGGGCACTGCCGCCCCCTGGCTGCCCTCCGCGGCCGACCCAGCCAATGCCAACACTCCAGTGCATGGCGGTGCACCCTACCCCCCCACCACAGGCACTGGCACAACACAGGGCACACAGGTTGAGGCCCGAGGGCCTGTGAGAGGGGCCGCCAGCGCTAGAGGTGCAGTAGATGCAGGCAAGGGTGTGGGTGAAGGGGCAGCCAGTGCTGGTGCTGGTGGTGCAGTAGATGCAGGCAAGGGTGTGGGTGAAGGGGCAGCCAGTGCTGGTGCTGGTGGTGCAGTGAATGCAGGCAAGGGTGTGGGTGAAGGGACAGCCAGTGCTGGTGTTGGTGGTGCAGTGAATGCAGGCAAAGGAGTCGATGGTGCAGCTGGATCAGCAATTAGTGGTCGCGCAGCAATGCCTGGTACCTTTCAACACAGCAGCCGTACATTCCGTGAGCTTGCCCCCCCAGCCATCACCCCGGCTGTAAACCCATCCACAGCTGCTGACACACTAACAGGGGTGGGAGCTGTGAGGCAGGGCGAGATGCTGCGTGCCACAGGCATTTCAGGTGAGCGCTTTGTGTCGTATGAATGGGACTACTTTTTAACCTTTTCAGCTTCCTGCTTGAGTTTGTGGGAGGTGAAGGTGACCACACAAAACCCCCCATGGCTTAAAAGGCCAAGTGGGGTATTTGCTTTCAGTAGAATAAAATTAATTTGGGGGGACAGGTGTGTTGGGGCGGTTTCTTAATTACAGAGAGCAAAAACAACAAGGCAGGAAAACCAAAAAACTTAAAAATAAATAATTGGTGGAGTTTTACGGTATCCGGCACCTAAGTGGCTCCTTTTCCTTATTTATGTGGGGAGTGGTTTTTCACTGCCTGTGTGGTTTCTTTTCTTATTGCTAGCCTGCCTGATACTTAACATCCCAAAGCTGGCTGATATACTGCTTAACTGGCTTTCTAATTTGGATTAAAGAGTGGTGTATCCGATCCGTTCAAATAACAACAACAGAAGTGAGTCACTACTGTTTTGCTAATTGAAGACCTGCATGTGTTTGCAATTACAATTGTGCGTCTCAGACATGGCTGCATTATGACTAGGGTTGGCCAGAACCCTATGTATACGGTGTATATACAGTATTTTTGGCTGGGAAGTCACCAAATATACGGTCATTTATGGTATGTATATGTGGTCTGGCCAACCCTAGACATCATTCATGGATGTGCTCCTCTGTCCACACCAATGTCAATAACGCTACCGTTGGCCATAATCCACTGCGCAGGCATGGGCACTGAATCCACACCCTACACCAACTTCACGGCAACAAGGGAGGGGGGAGGGGGGGGGCAGGTGGTCAGCATGGAATGGATGAATCCAGTGAGCTCAAGGACAGGGGGAGTTAAATCAGGGGAGGGGGGTATGAATGAGGAGCCGTTGTACGCTCTACCAGATCAAGTGCCACGTGCTGTGCCGCAGGGGATGAGCGAAGTTTATGGGAGTCAGGTGAGGGGCGGGCTTTGGTGTGCTTTTCGTGTGGGTTGAAATCGTAAGAATTTGAGTGAAATTAGAACTAAAGTGGACATTGTAATGTAAACACCATTAGGGGTAGGAAACAGGGATAGATGCTGTTTTCAGTGTGAAGCACATAAACTCCAGTTCTTCTGTGCAGCAAAAGTGATGCCTCACTCTATCACTGCAACCTTTTATCTGTGCTTTTTTATGCCTGTTTCTACATTTGTTCAATTCCCTTGGCTGTCCAAAATGATGATTACTCTGTCTAGGGCTTCTCCTTATGCTAACAATTACACTGGCTATGAATAACACTCCCCGTAAGAAGAAAAATTCTTAGGTACCAAGTAAAACAAAACACCTACACCACAAAATAAATAGGAAATTAGTTGGAAGAGGAGAGTTTCAGGCTTTGCCTTAATCCGGCATTTGATAAGATATTCTATAATAAAAGGGCGGTTCTCTGGGCGAGGAAATGTAGGAACAGAGCATTATTTGTCCTTTCAAGTATGCAGATTGTTGGACAGAGTGGCTTATGGAATCCTCTAAAACGAATTATTGGTCAGATGAGGGATGATTGTTACCGAGTTCCATGCCACCTGTTACGGCCAAGGCCACATAATGAATAAACCCGCTAGCAATCACAGGAACTCTAGGCACAGTTGTGGCTAGCTAGCCTGGAGCTCAGTGGTGGCACATGGTGGCACGTGTTGTGCATTGTAAGGAAGGACTTTGTGATTTTGGCGCGTGCTTGTCCGATAGCGTAACGTCCTCCCTTACAATGCACGACACCACGGTGGTGGCACAGTGGTGAGACAGTGGTGACTAACTAGCCTGGAGCACAGTGGTGGCACAGTGGTGGTACAATGGTGGCACTAAGTGGTGGCGTAGTGGTGGCTAACTAGCCTGGAGCACAGTGGTGGCACAGTGGTGGCTAATTAGCCTGGAGCACAGTGGTGGCACAGTGGTGGTACAATGGTGGCACTAAGTGGTGGCGTAGTGGTGGCTAACTAGCCTGGAGCACAGTGGTGGCACAGTGGTGGCTAATTAGCCTGGAGCACAGTGGTGGCGTAGTGGTGGCTAACTAGCCTGGAGCACAGTGGTGGCACAGTGGTGGCACAATGATGGCACTGTGTGGTGGCATAGTGGTGGCTAACTAGCCTGGAGCACAGTGGTGGCACAGGGGTGGCTAACTAGCCTGGAGCATGGTCAGACTGTTTTTTGGATATCAAAGTACGCCTTATGTGTTTTGCCATTTATTTATCACAGGCTACTCGGGTGAATGCTAGAGGTGGCTCCAGCGGACCTGGCGTGGTTGGTGAATCAAGCGATTCTCCAAGCAGCACACCAGAGGAGGTCTTCTTGCAAGGTCTGACGTCAAGTCTTGATCGTCTGGGTTTGCGCAGCATGTGCCCAAGCTCCCCTCTTGCACGTTCACATAAGCAGATGCACTCTGATGAGCACAGCATACATGCGCATCGCAAATAATAGTTCCTAAATATCTTAGCCGGGCTATAGAATTCAATGAGCACCGCTAAAAAAATTAAAAGGTTGCACTTGTAGTGTTAACATGTCCAGCGCAATTTATCAAATGGAGCATGCATAGGTGTACTCACGCCCATGTAGAGCATCACTTTCCCAGACAGGCACACAGCAGAGCACCTCAAAGCCATTAAGTCATGGACTACTTAATGAGAATCAGGGTGGTTGTGTGCGGCAGCATCCATACCCATACCAGACTGTAATCATAACTATAGGTCCCTTTAGTTATAAAAAATAGCTTTAAGAAGCACATTAATAAAGCATATCAAATCCCACAAAACTCTCCAAAATATATGCAGGGGTACTGCTGAGAGGGCAGGGCTTTGCTCCTAGAGGCGCTTAGATAAAGCACATCAAACTTTCGCAAAACCTTCCAAAATATATACAGGGGTACTGCTGAGAGGGCAGGGCTTTGCTCCTAGAGGCACTTTAATAAAGCACATCAAACTCTCGCAAAACCTTCCAAAATATATACAGGAGGATTGTTGAGAGGGCAGGCTTTTGCTCCTAGAAGCACTTAAATAAAGCACAGCAAACTCTCGCAAAATCTCCAAAATAGAGATGAACTGGTGAGTGGGCAGGGCTTTGCTCCTAGAAGCACTTTAAAGCACATGAAACTCCCACAAAACCCTCCAAAATAGAGATGAATTGTTGAGTGGGCAGGGCTTTGCTCCTAAAAGCACTTTAAAGCACATCAAACTCCCGCGGAATCCTCCAAAATACAGGTGGACTGTTGAGAGGGCAGGGCTTTGCTCCTGCATCAACTACATCCTCCAAAGTACAGGTGCATTGTTGTCCATCCAGCACTTTAAATCACTTCAAACTCCCACATCCTCCAATATACAGGTGGACTGCTGAGAGGGCAGGGTTTTGCTCCTGCACCAACCTACATCCAGCAGCAAATTCAGCAGCCGTCGCTCCAGCCCTGCTTGACTCCTTCGTTTACCTACCAAGCCTCGCACCCGCAAGGGGTGCAGCATGAGCCTCAGTGGCAGCCCCAGATCTTGCCGTCTGCAACGTCTTCATCGACATTTTTACCTTACAAGCCACCTCCACAACAGGACCCTGGACAGCAGCAGCAGCAGCAGCAGCCAAGACAAGGGCATCCTGCCATCCCTCCCTCTGTTATGGACGAGCAAATGGAACTGCCACAAGAACAGCAGCAGCAGCAGCAGAAACCTCGCACTTACTCTGTGCCCGTGCCAACACAGTACCAAAGCCCACGGCTGAAAGGCCACGAAGCACCGTCCCCTGCTGACCTGTCAGCACCTGATTCCAACGCCACACTGTTGCATGCAAGAGAGGGCCTGCATAATCTTCGGCAGTCCGATGCGCGTGGCGAGCGTGCACCTGCAGAGGCTGTCAAGTATTAGCTTGCGAGCGTGCACCTGCAGAGGGTGTCAAGTGCTAGCTTGCAAGCTTGCACCTGCAGCGGCTGTCAAGTGCTAGCTTGTGAGCGTGCACCTGCAGAGGCTGTCAAGTGCTAGCTTGCGAGCGTGCACCTGCAGAGGCTGTCAAGTACTAGCTTGAACGTTTTAACAAAGAGCAGGCAAAGAGGCGACCGGACGGCAAAGTTGGACTGCATTGTGCGCTGAGCAGACATTCTGCTTGCTTGTTGTTTGCGAATCAAAATGTGCGCAACTAGACAATCTTGACTTGCCCTGTGAAAATTCGAATGAAGGTACACAGATGATGTAGATGTGCCATTTCTTATTGCATGATGCCTGTGAAAATTTGAACAAAGGTGCCAGATGATGGAGATCGTTTTGGCACAGCTCATATGCCATGATGCCCTGTGAAAATTTGAACAAAGTTCTTATTTCATGATCGCCAATTCTTTACATTTGTCAATTTGCAACAAATTGGTGGTTCTTTTTGGAAATTCGAAATGCCATTCTAAGCCAAGATAAATAGGAAAAAAATGAGCGTGAAAGAAAAGGGGTCTGCTGTGTGCTTAGCCCCACTCACCCATCAAACACAAACAGAGCCACGGATGGACTGACTGAGTCTTCGCGGCGAGGGGCTCTTAGGTGCTGGTGGCCAAGTGTGCCTTCCCTAATTCACCAATGTGATGAACATTTCAACTTGTACCAGCCTGTTTACCCATTTATTTTGGCATAACTATGGTACGGAAAATCATCACGAGGCCGAGGCCGTCTCATTCATACAAATCATGAAGTAGGCAGGCTAGGAGGAGCAGATCTCACCGTTCCTATATTTTACCATGCTAAAATCTACAACTACGCACTTACAATGAAGAGATTCGTTAAGCTTTTCACCTGGCGAAAAAGAGGTTAGGACCTGCATACCACCAGGGGATACTGACTTTAGTTAGGATTGCGTTATATGGTTTATGTATTTTGGATCTGATGGCGTGTTCAATTGGAAGTTTCACAAGTGCTGTGACATTTGGGCCAGCAACTTTGAGGCTGCAGAGTGGGATATTTTGTAGCATGGCTGCGGTGTATGATGCCTGCTGCTCCTGATAGGTTGGTGTGAAGGATTTCAACAGAAGTAACATACCTAAGCACAAGTCGTAGAATAATGCTGTTTTGCACTGATGCTGTTCAACAAGCAGCCCATCACATGCTGCTTTGTTGAAATTGGACCTGCATTAAGCTACCAGAGCAGGTGATCAAACCTAGAGAAATCTTTCTGCATAAGAAGGATTGACGGGGCTATGCACACATATTGGGAAACTGGCTTGTAATTTGCAGCCTCAACAACTACATGGTTTTTGATCCATTGCTTTAGCAATGCCCTGTGAGAACTCTTCAACTAAAACATGTGCATTGATGGATGATATATTATGGAAGTTTGTTTAGAACCTTGGACCAACTATGGACTGTGAAAAATTTAACCTCTTGCTTTACATATTATGCTTGCTTTTGCGCTTGCTGAGTTCTGCAGCAAGCCTACGATCATCCTACCACAATTGGCTGCCGGCTGACACCTGCAAACCCTTTCAATATTTCTAGGAACCTTTAAACAACCATGATGCCTCTCTTGAGCCTTTAGAGCCTTTAGTTTACTCCCTCTGGGATCTTGCAGAATGTGATACACACGGCACAAGCAAGCTTGATTTGTGTTTAACCTCCCATTAGAGCTTGGGTACTGGCTTTATGCGGCCGCGGGCAAGCAAGGAGCTTTTCTAAATTGCTGTCATCACTTTGTTTGCGTTTTCTGAGAGACACTTTGGGTATGATGCGGGCTGATTTAGGTCTGCAGTCTTGTTTAGATACTAGCTGGACCGATCAATTGATAACCACATTTAAAGAACTGTATGGGTGTGAGCCACGTGTACGAGCTGTTTAAACAGGGCGTGCTACTCCCATGAGGCTGCCCACCAGTTTAGATCCCAGATCATCTTGATGCTCTCTCAGTGATGAAAGCCAGCTTGCAGGGCAAGGTATCAGCACGCAGCAAGGCGCGTTTGCAGCAGGCAAAAGTTTAAACTTTCTGCAGCGTGATAGAGCTCCAAAATCAGCACTTGCGCATCATCTTTTCTGCCCCAGAGGAACAATCTGCAGAGCAAGAGCCTCTGAATACCTCCAGCAGCCCTTTCCTGCGCCTCCGCATGCTCACGCTGTCTTCACGCCAGACAAAACACACAAGGCGTATTTCATATCTAAGGAATAGTCTGACCGTGCTCTTCACGCCAAGTTTAATACGCATTTGTCGGGTTTCTTTTGGGGCGTGCTGGTTGCTGGGTCAGAGTAAAGTGTATCTGGCTTGCTGAAATTCCGCCGCTGTTGCGCATTGAGATTGAAAGGTAGGAGGTAAGAGCCAGGATGGAATCATCCCTGGCATTTATCTAAGCAGAAGGGCGTATAATGCCTGTGAACCCCATGCTATGCAAATTAAGGCTGAGTCGGTTGGTTGAGTACGCCAAAAACGAACATCTAATTGTCAACACTGCTGAGTCCGAGGTTGTGAACTTCAACTCCGCGGGTGAGATTGTTCCTTTTTTTAATATTGGCGGTGCCACCCTTTTTCACTATATCATAACTGGTATGATTTCTACAGGACCTCCAGAAAAGAAAAACTACGCAGGCAGTGAAAAACCACTCCCCACATTAATTAAGGAAAAGGAGCCAATTTGGTACTTGGTGTCGTGAAACTCCTGCACAAAAAACCCCAAGAAAAGATCAATGGGGATCAGGAGGGTTGCAGGCTTGACCTGCAACCGCCTCCTGATGGGAGTTCGCCTCCTGATGGGAGTTGATCATAGTGCTGGAAAGGGCACGTCTGGTATGGATAAGTTTAGCAGTTAGATTCACAGAATGCACATGGAGCTTGGAGGTAAGCTTCTTAACTCTTTGAGAATAAAAACCCAGTTCCTTGTAAGGCTCCAGTGCGTTATTGTTGTAGATGGTGCCACTTCCAAAGGGATGGTGTGGAGGGTAACGGAGGCTCCTTGAAGAATGGAGCAGAGGCCTTTATGCTGTTCCTGCACGGCGCTGGTTTTGCGATCTAATGTCCTCACAGTACTTGATCTCGATGAGGTGAGTGTCAAGTCGGAGAATGCTGAGATCTTTGGATCAATGCTGTCTAGAGAAGGTGGATCTGTTGGTGGCAGCTGGTGGTGCTGTTGAAGTGCTCCCGGTCTCCCTCAGTTGCCCCCTGCCACTCCTAAGAACCCAGCCCCCTTCAATGCCAGCCTGTTGCTATTTTATTTTTGCGGAGATGGGAGCAACCAGTACATCATCCGGACGGCTGGAGGTAAACTTATTTTTGTCTGAGAAGCGGGGTGGAACGAGCCACTCTGGTATGATCCTAGTATCAGCTGTATTGAGAATCTGAAGATTTTGCATAACCAGCCGTTCGCTGCTACCTAAGTCCATGCAGACAAAGCAGGATCCTAGGGAGCCTGTTTTGCTGATGGCTTTGAAGATCATGCTGCATGCTAAGTTGTGTCTCTCAGTGATCATATTTCTTATATGCGTGTGTTGGCATTCAGAAAGGATATGCAGAGCACTGTCTAGTTGAGGGCAGAGGGGGCAAGTTAGGCTTATCGAGCGCTTGAACCATACCGTATGACTTTGGCTGTACAGGGGGGGGTTCCTGTTCTGTACTTCATAATGATGCACTTGATTTTAGCAGGGACATAGGATGCTGTAAGGTAAGCGTTGCTGGCATCTCCATTGGCGGTGCCATTTTTGATAAGGGTCTGGTAGTTTTCATGGTATTTTGCTACGGTATTGGCATTCCCTAGTTTGTGGAGGGGGGGGGTGCATGTGTGCTTGCAAGGCGTCATGGTAATTGGATAGGTACTAATGCCTTGAGGTAAGTGACTGGGCTGTGTTTGGTTGATGTTGTAGAATTTAATGTTCTTTGTATTCTTTTGCCTAAGGCCAGCTGTTTTGATGGAGGTATCAGCAACGTCAGAGTGGGTTGTGATTGACTTTCTAGCAAGAGAGTGCATATTCATTGCCTAAAATACCTGCGTGGGACTTGACATTGGAAAAATGAATGGGTGATAGTGACTGGTGGGTTGCTTTGGAAATGCATTGGAGGAAATCTCCTTGGATGTGGTGGCGGTGGAGGTTTGGGTGTGAGAGCTGCTTATTATTTGGTGCATTGAGGTTAGGCTGTCTGTGGCTATATGGGAGTAGCCCTGAATGACTGCTATAGCTGCTGGCTCTGCAGGTGAGATGGTTTTTGTAATACCTGCGCCTCTTGGGTTCACGTAATAGGATACCTTTGAGCAAGGGTGATATACACCTGATCGCTCCTGTGACTTGCCCTTCTTCGAGTTCTTTAAGACCGCCACCAGTGTAGCTCCAGTCCCGTCAATCTTGTAATTTACGGAATAGGTTTGAGCTGAAGCTGTGTTGGGTCGCTTTGTCAGAGCTCTGGGGTCGGTCCAGGGTACTTTATTTTATCTTGGGGGCCTTGTGGGGTTTGATGGAAGTGGTTGCTGGATAATTTCCTTACTTTAATAAGGCCAGAAGTCTTTTCATTGCAAAGTGCAGAGGGGTAGGGGTCGTTATTATTGCTATTGATTTCCCACTTTGCCTCAGGAATTTCTTTGGCAAGCTCTTTCAGCCAGTTGTTGTTGTAGGCATAGGCAGTTCTGCCTGTAGTGTTCCATATGGCAATGATGTGCATATCCAAGTGCGTTTGGGAAGGGGCGTCTGCATATTGGAGTTCGTCTGATGGTATGGAGCCCAAATATTTAGATATATGCGGGAATCTGCGATGGAGTGATACGTAGGGACTTGTGGTCATCCTTTTAATCCAGTAGGGAAGAAACATGAAGGCTGCTGTTGCCTCTGTGCTAAAGGCAGCAGAGTAAATTGCATGCCTTCAAGGGGGGATGCCATTTTTTCTTTAGTGACTAGCCCATTTTTGTAGGGCAGTGATAATAAGGGGGGGAAGCATCCGTGAAAATGAGTTTTTGTTATTTCTCGCGGCTTGTATGTTTGGAGCTTGGAGGTAGCAATATCTTTGCGTGTGATGAGGCCCACGAGCTCTGATGCAAGACTCAGGATTGGGGGGCGGGTGAATGTTGTCATGCAAGCCACTGTTCAAAAGCCTTTTGTAGAATCTTGAGACGCTCAGGGGAATGTTGAGCTTGCCTTTGCACTTTCCATCTTCGTTGTAAATGCAAACTACTGTGGCAGTGTACACTTCTGGGAGTACAGGCAGGGTCGTCTGAGGGGGATTCGGTATCGTTCCCTTGGTGCTTCATGGAAATCAACGCCAGTGATCCAGTACTCACAGCGCCCAGTGGCTACAATGTCTGCTTCAGGGTTGGTGGGCTGGATGTCTTGTCCCGAAGTTTGATGTCGTAGGGCCGATGATGAGAGTTGATACTGGAAATTGGAAAGTGCGTTACCTGGTGTGGGCAAGTTTTGGCATGTAGTTGACAGAACGTTAATAAATATTGGATGATAAGCAGTTCGAGTTGAAGTGCCCCGATTGGAAATTATGGGCCTACACTGACGGGAGCTGCATAGGCAAGGCCAAAAACTTTATAGACGCAGGGGTTTACTGCCCTCAAACCAAAGCTGAATGTTATGTAAACTCAGAAGGCGTGGGAATGACAAACACCATCAATAGAGCTGAGCTCACAGGGATTGCAGCAGCGCTTACCGATAAATGTATCAAAATTGCAACGGACAGTGCATGCTCCCTAAGCCAAATTAGAAAACAGCTACTCTTCCCTGAAATGCAACGAGCCCATATACACTCAAACTTGCTAGAACAAATTGTATCTATGATATATGCTTCACCAGAACCTATCTGTTTCTATAAAGTGAAAGCCCATAGTGGCATTGCCGGAAATTAATGTGCAGATGCAATTGCCAAACACTCTGCCTTACATGACGGAGGTCATGACGTGCACTTTCAGCCTCCAGCTCCAGACGGTAATGCATACACCATCACTGGCTTGTGGCTAAAGACACCGGTGGGGATCCCAGCGAAAGAGGGGCAACTACACCTAGGGTTTGTGCACTCTCTGATTTAAAGGCCAAGCTGAAAACAGAAATGTGCAAATCACACAGACTGGAGAGTGACAAGACATACACAGGCAGGGTATTGCAACTACTGGAAGCACCTTAGACCTTTGGTCAAATAATAAGCCACAAACGCTTTCTGGAACAATAGTAATATCAAATTCTACGAAAAGCGTAATGTTACGAGGTACCGCACTGGTAATCAAAAACACGGCTTTTCTCCCAATGCAAACTGCCCCGTCTGCCCTTGCACACTGGTAGTGCGCTTCACATATTCTCAGGTTACCAACACACCAAAATGAGGAACATGATTATAAAACGCCATAATATGGCAAGTGTGCTGATTGTCCAAGCCCTACAAAACGGGCCATGCGGAGCCAACCGGATTGCCTACACTGACATAGGCAGCGCAGATAGACTATCAGAGCAAGGCCTTGATCTGTGAAACACTGCCAACAAAGCACTGCCCTCTTGGTTGCTACCAGAACTAACAGCACATGCTTTAAAAGCCTCTTCTCGTCCTGACCCTATTCTATTTCTACCTAGCACTGTGTGCTCTTCTCGCGTAACCACCCACAACTCAAATTTTCAACAGCTTGCTAAAGACAATAAATTGAATTCAAACCAGTGGAAGGTTTACCTGATTGAGATTAAGTTTTGTGAAGACACTAGGCCTGATCCCCAACTCCAAAAAGCAAAAGCACAGCACAGCGTGCTTATTATTAACCTAAACAGACAACGATATAGGGAAGTCAAGCTCCACGTAATCCTCATTGAAGTTATGGGGACTATCTACAAAGACTATACAGGCAAACCTCTGGCAGACCTTAATCTGGATCACCATAAGATTAAACAGCTGACACACAAACTGAATGAGTACTCCATCAGACATGCATCTGCACTCATAAAAACAAGGTATGCACTGCAATATAACAAAAGCAACAACTGTCAAGGTTTGGGTCTGGGTGCTACGGCACACAACCCCCTGAAGGATGGTGCAAAAGCCTTTGTGCTGTGCTTGCATGGCGCTCAGCAGGTTCTGAAATTTAGTGTCCTCAAAGAATTTGATCTCGGTGAGGTGGATGTCACGTTATAGTATGCTGAGATGCATCAGGAGCGGGTTTCAGGTCAAGCCTGCAACCCTCCTAATCGCCATTCTTTTTTTCTTTGTGGTGGAGGAGCTTTGGAGTTATACAGTACCCGGTACCAAAGTGGCTCCTTTTCCTTGATTAATGTGGGTAGTGGTTTTCACTGCCTGCGGTTTCTCTATTTTCTTTTATAATAGTGTGCTGGATACCCGTAGCGTCACTTTGCGGAAGGTGGTCCAGGATAATCTGAGTTTACAGCCTCTTCCAAGTGCCTGTTGGACTGCCCAGGTGCTAGCGTGTGTCATTCCCATGCAAGAGTTTACTGCAGATTGGAAGCATAGGATGAGAGGTGTTTGGAGAGACGCTGAGTTGGTGGACCCCAACACGCACAACAACAAACTGGCCACTTATCATTCTTATTCTGCCACCCCTTTTTCTAGTAATAATCGTATGCCGACTATTGTACCACGGTATCTTCATCTTGATCTGTCCAAACATGTTATGCGCAATGTAAGTAGACTTCGCTTGCGTGCGCATACTTTGAAAGTTGAGGCAGCAGCGTGGCTTGAAGATGGTTCTCGTGTATGTGACCAATGTCCTGGTGAAGATGAACATGTTCAGAACGAGGTGCATGCTCTTTAATTCCGCCAATACCGTCGGGTTTGTGAGCTGAGGAAATATTCTGTTTGTTTACACCTTTTTTTGAGGACTTTTCAGCAGCCCAGCCCAACCCCTCCCCCGCACAGCAATCATCCCCAGTCTGGCCTATGCTTTTGCGGTCACACCATGCTCCTACCCAGATCTGGATAAGTGGGATGCAATGATTGGAAGGGTGATTAAAAACAAACACAACTGGTGGCGAAGCACACTGACTGCCATGATCCGTGAAGATGTCCATAGTTTTGGATTGGGTGCCCCCTCCATCTACGTGAAATACCACAGGCGCTCAGCAGTAGCACTCGTAACAAGCCTAGAAGACCCCTCTGAAAGTCACCAATCTGTGACCATGCATCTCCTGACCCACCAGGTCGCCCAACTCAAGGCCCTTGCCACTACATTCCTTTCCACAAGAGAAGGAACGTCGCTACCAATAAAACGGCAACTC
>Ga0307942_1001553_pt1 | contig 18373 bp, 21 predicted proteins | sample OrgLakmetagen175_FD_201846 | JGI IMG/M metagenome (GOLD analysis project Ga0307942, IMG submission 201846) | Saline water microbial communities from Organic Lake, Antarctica - #175 | ecosystem: Environmental > Aquatic > Non-marine Saline and Alkaline > Saline | place: Antarctica: Organic Lake... | reverse complement strand
CAGTCGTGACGCTGTTGCTGCCCACTGTCACCGTGTCCTGACCTCCTGCCACGTCTGCAACCAGGGACGTTCCCACACCCAGCAGCGGTATCACCGGTACTGGCCCCTGGCGCAGTGGTTAGCGTGCTAAGGGCTCATAACCTTGTTGGAGATTGGAGGGCCTCACGGTGAATTACATATATTTCAAGGGAAGACACAAGCTTGAGAAAATCGGGAAAAGGAGTCAACCACCTTAACTACCTGGTTTACAGTCATACACTCACTTAGTATATACTACACACCATCACACTTGTACGTGCACAGCAATCGTTCCTTAACACCCCCTTGTGCAGCAAGCACAGTTTCAAGTAGCAGAAAAGCACAGGAAGCGGCATGTGATCAAGCAACCCATGAATCAAAGGCAAGACATCAAAAGAATATAGGCAGACTCTTGTTGATGTTTCAGCTTTGTAATCTAGAAGTAGTCAATGGTCTGACCATCTGACTGACCATCTGACCATTCATGTGGTCATCATATGAATTGAGACATTTGTCTGAGGAGGATTGGAACTCTGGGCGGATCCAGAGTAATGCAACTTCTGCTCCTGCGTCAATGCAGGCATTGGCTTCTGATGCGCCAATGATTGACCTGGCAGCATGTGCAAAAAGGTTGGTGTCTCTGATGACAGAAGTTTTACTGCAGCTTGGGTATGTTGCACTGGGCACCAGATATGAGACCCCTGATGTTCAATGCAAGCACTCTGGGTTTGTAATGCAGAGCTGCCTTGTATTTGTTGAAAACTGATTCTCCAAGTATGAAATCAAATGTTGCAGTCTCACCAGAAACGACGTACGCCTCTAAGCTGATGCGGGCGTCACCCAGTTTCAACTGAACACTGATCGTCCCAAGGATGTGAAGAGAGGAGAAATTGTCTGCAAGTTTCACTGATTGCATGTCACCTGATGGACACATGCGAAGCTTGTGTTTTGCAACAAAGGACTGACTGCAGAATGCATGTGTTGCTCCTGAGTCTGCAAGACAGGTGACAGTTGCATGTGAGGGCAGGAGCTGTCCGTGAAAAACTTGCGTCAGAGAAGTTGTTTCAAATGAGGATAGGTTTGGCTGAGGCACTGCCTTGTCTGCCAATGCATAAGGGAAAGACGCACTGTTGCCTGGCCTTTTCTGTCCCTTAGCAATGATTCTGGCGCATTGCATGCCTTTGTTTTCCAGCAAAGTGGAATGAAAACGATTTAATAGAGGTACCACAAATGTTGCTGAAGTGTGATGTGGCACTGATTGTTTTGCCTGAGTATAATTCTGAATGATGTTTGCTGACTGACTTTGACTTTCTGGAAGCCAAATCAGAGTGTTGTGGCCTGAGAACTGAGCTTTAAGCGGAGTGTGAGTCTGAGAGAATAGATGCTGATCTTGAACTTGCATAAAATGTCCAGAGAAAAGAATGCAATCAAAAGCCGTTGTTGGCACAACTGAGTACAAGTCCAAAAGAAAAAGCTCCATGTTCTGATCATTTTCCCAGGGAACTGGGCCACTAGTCAGAAAACCCTGGGCAAGTTCTCAAACTGATGGGGGCACTGGATCATCAGAGACTGGCTTTGGAGGGTTTGGGCAGTTGATGGGCATGTGCTTGCCTTTCATGCACCTGAAACACGTGCCAGCGTGCTTGTGCATGTGCAATTCTGCTAGTGAGAGGTTGCGCCCAGTGGCATCTTTGATGCGTGAGAGGGTGGCGTAGTCCTGAGGTGTGCCACCCAAGTGCGCACGCACGCACACATAATTGCCAGTCACAGCGCAAAAGGCTTCGCCAACTTTTCAGCGTCGCTTGCGACGCTTCCCCCCACTTGTCTCAATCTTTGCTTCTTGTATGCAGGCTGTTGCGTCAGGTGGCTTGGTGGTGCCAGACTCCACCTGGCAGGAGATTTTGGATGTGCTGGAGACGATCCTCACGACCAGCCGCACCATGATGCTTGTGGCATCAAAGCTCCGTCCCAAGCGAGACACAGCAGCTGTGCAGCGGGTCTTTGATCAGAATGTCCCAGACGAGAAATGGAATGCATGGGTGAGTTGTCTCGATGAAGCAATGTACGCGGCCAGAAGTTTCAGGTGTTACCAGTTTCATGCACAGCTCTCATCATTTCTCGGGGTTGTATTTTTGAACAGAGAGCAAGAGCAAGGCGCAGAAAAAGACAGTTTATTTGAACGGCAAGCTCTACAGAATTTTGTCAACCAACTGTGTTACCTACGTTTGGGCGTTGGTATTGTCTGCTCGCATTCAATCTTGTCTGCAAACACTAAATCACCATCATCATCATACACTCTACTTGAGCAATCAAATAACCTTCAGCAGACGTGCCAGCTAGCTTGCAAGCACGATTTGTAGGTTGGATGACAGTGCATAAATATTCCTTTCACAATTATTGCATTCCTCATGCTTGTCTGATTGCAGGCTTATGGTAAAAACGCTCCTGCATACAGCCCTGCTGCCGCGGCCGCTGCTGCTGCTGCTGCTGCTGCTGCTGCTGTTGCACAATAAAAAGTCTGGGATAGCACTGTCAGTGGTGCTGTAGATCCTGAATATGTTAAGAATCACGCTCTTTTTCGATGAAAAGCTGATTTTATGTATCAGTTTCATCTTAGCACTGTCCAAATAATGAGGTCAGATATCAGATATATGAGACATCAACATTGAGAATGTAGAGAGAGAGTTAATCCTTTAGTAGCTCTATGTTTACCCTTTAGTAACTCTATGTTTGAGGCGTATGGGCTGTTGGGGATAACTTTCCCATGACTCATACTGGCTGGGTCAGATAGGTGTGTTTGGTGCAGCTAATTTCCTTTGTGTGTGCCATCATCCACTTTTTGTATGAGTTTGCCTCCATGGAGTGCATCATCACTTTTGTGCTTTCGTGCTTCGGTGATTTAAGCTGACTTTTTTCCAGAAAAGAGCCAATTGAGTTTGCGGTTATTAGTGTCTCGCTTTCCTTATTATCATTGACGCATACAAGGCCAGGCATTATTTTGTTGAAGCATGAAGAGAAGATAGAAAGAAGCTAAAAAATGAACAGGAAAGTATGCATAAATCAGAAAAAACAGAATTCCCTCTGGTGAAGGGAAAGAACAATAGCAGAAATTTTAGATCGCAAGATATGCCAAAATAAAATAAATTTCAGGAAGAGTCCACCATGGCGATCAAGATAAGTTCACTGTCTCTTTCTGGCAGAATGGGGAACTAGCAAAGTCAGCATCACATACTTAGCTTTAAAGGAAGATAGAGCGGCCCAGGCAAAGAATAGAAGTGACGCTTGGAGAGGCTGCAAATAAATGATGTTGGTTATCAGACCCCAAATACGGCGTAATCGTATCAATTTCACTAGATTTAGCAGGATTTTGTTGGATCTTTGCCGTATCCGTTCTCGTATCCGTATCCGTACTCCAGTATTGTGCAACTTAGCTTGAGCCAGAGCTTGAGCATATGGCCAGGGTCACTGGATTGAGGGCTGGAAGGTAGGAGGAGGTGGTGAGGAAGGGCTTTGACCGTGAAGGCAGGTCAAGAAGATGTGAGGGGTCAGGGGATTCTCGTAAAGCTGTTGGTAAAGCTGTTGCTTCAGCAGGTGTTGGAGAGGATGAGGATGAAAGCAGCCAAAGCAGGGGGGAGGCAGTATACCACTCTATGCAGTGTCTCACTCCGTTGAGAGGCTCGCTACGTCGTGAGTGGATGGTGCTTAGACATTTATCCTGCCTCACCGAGGTAGCCAGCGTTCGAAGGGAGGAGCAAGCAATGGGCTCCATTTCAAGCTCAATGTTCTAATTCCACAGAAGGCGCTGCCGGTGTGTGTGGAGATCGACCGTGAGAGGACTGCATGCAGGACTTCCTCTTTGACGAGTGCTTGGTCGAGTCGTTTTGAGGATGCTTGCTCGGTCATAAGTTTGCAGTGTGAAATAGGAAGGGGAGAAAGCAGCCACTCGAAGCAAGCGCTGCCCACAGTTGTGCTCTCCTGCAGCTCCACGCACGCAGTGTATGGCATAATGACTGTGAGAAGGCTCACTCAAGGATAAGGGGTTTATTTCTTTCTGGCTGTTCATCCATCTTGCTCTGAATGAGAAGACGCTCATTCCTTGTGCACCTGTGTTCTGTGACTGTATGCTTTCCTGTTATAGATAATGTAACAAAGCCATGTTCTCAAAGAGCAGAAAATCTCGTAATCACCACAATGTTAAACGTACAATGTCGGCTTGCTTGCCTCATGCCATTTCCCACATGTGTGGATTAGGCATTAACAACCTCAAATTGCAGTAGTGTTTTTGAGGTGGATCTGGTGAAGGCTCCATTGGTCTCCACTCATTCACTTCAGCAGATTGGATCAGGCTATGGTGTTGATCGTGTTTGCTCACTCTGGATTCGGCTTGTCCTCCTTGTCCTGTCTGTAGGACCAATCACTCCTAAAGACGAAATCCTTGGATTGCTTTGAGACTCTTGGGGACGTCACATGTTGTGAGACTCGGGCTAGGAGGGCGGGAGGAAGCGGGAGGGATGGCAAATTTATGATGTGACAATTTGTGCGATGTGTATGCACCTAAGTTGACTGGCTCTCCTGCAGTGAAAAAGCCAGTCCCCTGTGGGTACACCTGCAGCCATGCACAAGGCATGTAAGTTGCATCCTCTCCCTCCTTCCCTCTCTGCCTCCCTCCTCCTCCCTCCTCTGCACGCAAGCAGCAAGTGTAAGCCAAGTACTCTGTGTGCATCAAGCGTGAGGCAAGGACAGTAGGAGAGGAGCAGAATGGAAGGGAGAGTGGAGCAACACTGTGTGCACTTTCACACACAGCCCCCACACCAGGGCCTGACAACAGCAACGCCCACAGGAGCTGCATGCGTGTGCATAGACACATGCAGGCAGGGGTGGGGTGGGAGAGAGGGGTGGGGAGGGGAGAGAGGCTCCAGGCAAGCTGGTCAAATACTGAGTCAAATGTGCAAACCACGCTTGCTCACGGGTGTGGAATTTTATAAAATATATTATTAAAATTTCGCGGACAATGTTCTAATAAGCTGTTTGATTGACAAAAAGTGCAAGAGGACTGAATTCTCAAGTCTCCTCTCCCCGCCTCCCTCACAGTGCCATCCCTGGAGAACTCTGTAGCCATTCTGCCTGGTTGTTGTGGCAGAACAGTTGCTGTGGCAGCCTCTGCAGGAAATTGCTGTCCAACCCCTCACCCCACTTTCTCGCCACCTGCCTCACAGTGCCTCACAGTGCCACTGATTGCCTTCCTCCTTTCCTTTCCTCCGCCTGATGGCTGATGCAAATGGCTGCTGACAAAAGGATTAGGGAGAAGGCAGCAGATAGAGAGCCTGGAGCACTTGTTGGAATGATTCGTTAAGATGGAAGGGAGCACTGATTGCTTCAAAGGAAGCACTGCTTGGTTTAGATGGAAGGGAGCATTGATTGCTTCAAAGGAAGAACTGATTGCTTTAGATGAAAGCAAGCACTGCTTGGCTTAGATGGAAGGGAGGACTGATTGTTTGAATGGAAGGACTGATTGGTTCAGATGGGAGGGAGCATTGGTAGGTCTTTGGTCTAGATGGAAGGAAGCACTGATTGGCTTAGATGGAAGGGAGCGTATTGGTCTGAATGATAGAAGCACTGATTGGTCCAATGAAAGCACTGGTTAGTTTAGTAGATGGAAGGGAGCGTTGGTTGGTTTAGATGGAAGCGTGTATAGGTAATTACAACAGTAATTACAAAGAAAGATCTTAATTCAAGTAGAAAGGCAAATGAAAAAGTATTCGACCTCAAGCTTGCCGTCCTGCTGCAAATCAGAACAGTGGACGCCATTCCTGATCTTATTCAGGCCAAACAGTGCTCGCAGGGAGTTCGGACGCAGCACTCGCGCCAGCTCAGGATCCAGGGGGCCACACATCTGCCGAAACTGCACAGCAATGATGCAGAGGTGTGAATTGCAAGTGGACCGGGAGATTGATTGGCCTTCACCTTTTTAGCCAGGCCTTGACAACACAATATACTGATGCCCATGAACACAACACTACTTTCTGAGCATGCAGGACCCTGCACACTCAAATGGTGGCCAGGCAGCTTGCTTCCAGAGCTGTTAGGTATGCACCACTTTTGCACATCAAACAGGCCCACACGCTGTCTTTTGAGGCAAATCTCCACCCGTTACGCTTAGTGGGTTTAATCCTTAGCTCACCTGGAAATAAATGGTTGAGTTTGGACCAACCGCTGCACTACGGTTTAAATCCTAACCCCATAATCTACCTGGCAGGAAATGGCACAAATCCAGTCCCTGACTGACATCTTGGACCTCAAACCCCAAACCCGTTGATTTAATGTAGAATTATGTCCTACACTTTTATACCTGTTTGTGAAATATTAATCTTATGGATGGGCATGAATGGGCATTAATTCTTACTCTCTTTCTTTAGACGGGCTAGGCTGAGCTAATCTCTAGAAACACTTCCCTTACAACAGCATTGATGAGTGCGCCTCCCCTCTCTGCGCTTAGCTCAGGGGAACTGTCTGCCCCTAGCAGTGTCTCAGACAGGCGCGGCAACTTGGGCAGCAATCCTCCACAACTTACCCCCTTGCCTTAATACAACCTCTTGCCTCCCTGCAATTAGTCTTACCTGCTCCACACTATCGGCTCCATCCCTGTCTGCCACTTCAAAGGCTATGCAAGGCCCAGACGTGAGCTCATCCGTCATTGCGTTGAACTCCCCTGGTGACAAAACCCCCTTGTAGACCTGCAATCATATCAATTCGGGATGTAGCGCATCAGGTGCGTGACGGTGGTTTTTTTGAACCACGCTATGCTACTAAGATTTGTGTAATAGTCTACTGTCATGTTTCGTAAATTGTCCTCAATGCTTGGCTTGTAGGTCCTTAGATTTTAAAGCAGAGGATTTGTTACTGACTGTTAATGTTTTGACAGCCCAAGTCACGGTACCTGAAACCTTCGCCAAAGGGAAGTTTAACAATTGTTAGCCTTTGGCACTAAAACAAGCTGTTGTGTTTGTAGTGCAACGTCTTTACCATTACGATTGCTGAAAGTTGTAATCACTGCTGACTTGAGTGTGTTAAGTAGGAAACCAAAAGGATTGCTGCAATTGTGGAGGATATGGGTTGGTTACCTGGAGTGCCTTTGACCATGCAAGTTGCCCAAAGTTGTCGCAGGCAACCACAACACACACACGTCATTTTGTTTTACAAATGTAAATTTGCACGCATGCGCAGGCATACACAGACATACACGTGCACGCACACATGCAAAGATATGCACACACACACATATAAACGCACACATCATACACACATCGTACATGCATGCATGCATGCACAAATACATACGTGCATATATGAAAAGTTGTGCACACACATCATATGCATGTGCAGATGTACACACAAGAACATTTGCTCCTCCCCCCCAAAGAATAAAATTCACAAATGTACATACATGAAGCATACGTGCCAAAGGCTACCAAAATTCGTAGTAGTATTGCACTCTGCCCCTTTCTTGTCATCTGTAGAAATAGAAGTACACCCACTTCTTAGCACCCATTTCCATTTCAAAAAACATGAACCTGCCAGCAGATCATTGCCTTGACAATAATCATTGCTTCAGTTTCGTATTCTTTCTTATTATTTACCTCGTAGAACTCTGCCGACGTCGTTTTATCAAGCTTGAACAACTCCATGGCTGTGATGTCAAAGCTTTCAAGAACGCAATCCAGTAGCAGACCCGCTGCACAGTCCAGAACTAAGTGGGGCTTGATGACACTTAGGGTTGTTGCCCTACCCCCCTGCACATGGTTACAAACACAGATTCTTGATGTCAGTAGAGTTCTACAGCACAAAAATGCTTTGATTGCATCGTCTCTTACAGCACCAAAAGAGTTTGCTCACAGTATGCTTGACGCAATCATTCCTTAGGTGTTTAAAACCCTGTGCGAAACCCCAACCTGAAGCATCGGCAGGTGTGGGATGCAGGCTCCAGAAGGCGTAAGCACGGCTCACCTGGTCGCATTTGCCCACAGCAGCAGAGCCAGCCCTGCCAAAGAAGAAGTTGATTTCTTGGGCTGCTGTGTCAGGTGCGTCGGAGCCATGGCACGCATTGTACGTCTTGTTGGTGCCAAACATGGCACGAATGGAATTAGGGGCCTGAGTGTAAGGGTTGATAGATAGGAGGTGAATTGGAATGTAAAGATGTGAGGAAGGCTTTGCAAAGTAGTACGCATCTCAATACAAAAATTTGAAACAAGCCTATCAACTCCACAATCAGCCAAGCCTGTAAAAAGGCGGAAGGTGTGAACGTGGATACCTGCTGCCTTGCTGCATCTGAGTCTGTGGGACCCAGGAGTTGGCGCCAGGAATTAATGGCATTGGGACCCGTTAACTCCATAGCGCAGATGCGGCCACTGCTCATGAACTCCGTGAGCGTGTCATAGAAGGGCTTACCACGGTGCACATCATAGAAGGTCTGGGCTTCAGCTTTGCTCAGCTTGCAGACCCTCAGGTTGCTGCAGACACAAAGCAAAACTCAATTATAAATCGCAAGGATGCAAGGATTGCAAGATCATTTGGGTCGGCTACGGGCTCTGCCCCTACCCTGATCCTCGCTGACCTGTTCCTGTTGTGTTCACCAGGCAGGCACTTGTGAGTTGACGTGAGGAATTATTCCTGCTGCTGCCTGCACTTTCTCTTGCTGTTGATTTGTAAACAGCATCCAGGATTACCTAGCTAACCACTCTGCCCCCGTCAGGTCCGAGCATATATCGCAGGTCACGTATGAGCAAACCTACATCACTTTCGCACTTCTTGCTTAAAACCTCCTACGTGCATCTAGCCTGTCACATGTCTGACGTGCGCCGAACTCACTTGATCATGAAGCCACTGCGTTGGATGGCATTGATGATCTTCCCAACGTGCTTGTAGGCATCAGGCTTCACCATTGCAAGTGTCCTGCAACGGATATGTTTGTTTGTTTGTCACAAGATGTGACAGCATTTCCCCTAGCATGTGCGTGTGTGTATGTGTGTATGTGTGTGTGTGTGCGTGCATCCTGTAAGCTATCACTCTGTGCTTCAAGTCACCTTTCGTGCCGTGCTTGCATCTTTGCCCGTGTAAATTCATCTCCATACTCCACCAGCCTCAGTTGCCTAGAGAACAGCGTGATAGAGCTGTTCAGGTAAAGGAGCTCCTCCTTGAAGTCTTGAGGCGCCCGGATCTGCAGCATGTTCGTGATGAGAACATCACAATGCAATGTCGACACGGACAGAAGTGCGACGCCGTGACCACATGCGCGGCTACAATCCAAGAGGTGTTTTTTAACTCTTCAGTTGCTAGGATGCAAAGGAAGACTTGCACACCTTCTTCAAGAAGTGCTTCCTGTTCTTGATGTCCACCATCTGCAGTAAGTGTTTCAAAGGCACACGCAGCACAATTTGATGAGGTACACACAGCAAACTTCACATGTGTTGAATGGAGCCAGGCAAACATGGATGGGGAGGTTCTGGCTGTTTGACTTAGAATGAGCATGTTTCGCTTGCTGTTCATCAGGCACACCTCGACCTCCTTTGTCTCCGGGTAGTAGAAGAGCTGGTACTTCCACACCACTCCACTGCATGTGTCAAATAGCAAGGGCACATGTTGATACACCTGTCTTGAGACCGCGCACGCTAAACGATTCAAAATTGCGGTGTTCGTCTCAATACTACACTGTTTTTCAGCCCACCTGGCTGTGTCCAGCCAGTCGCAAACGTAGCACAAACGACTCATATTGTCAGCAGCAAAATTATCCAGTATTATAATATTGTGACTGAGTGTAGAAAAATGCTAGATGACGATCACCCAACCCCGACCTCTGCAGAACAGACAGCTTTGGAGAAAAGGATTGCAAGCTTGTACCAGGTCAGTAGGTGTTTATTAAACGTATTTGTTCATGCTATGCACGCACACACGCACGCACGCATGCACACACACACACACACACACACACACACACACACACACACACACACACACACACACGTGCATGCACACACACGTGCGCGCGCGCACACACACTCACATACACACACACATACACACTCTTACGTACGCACGCATGCACACACACATACACACACACATACACACGTACACACACATGTACATACACATGTACATACATACACATGTTCACACACACACACGCACACACACATACACGTACACACACATGTACATACACATGTACATACACACACGTTCACACACATGTACATACACATTTACATACACACACACGTTCACACACACACGTGCACACACACACGTACACACACATGTACATACACATGTACATACACACGTTCACACACACACACACACGCGCACAAACACACGCACACACACATACACACACACGTACGCACGCACGCATGCACACAGCACACACACACACACACACACACGCGCACACACACATACACACACACACACATCATACGTGGCAGAATAGAACCTCAACTCATCGGCGCAGCATACCTATTGACAACTACACATAGGAATTTGACCCCCACAGTGAAGACGTGAATGAGACACTGCGCCTCATGCGCATTGTGCATACCCAGTACCTGCACCACGGCCTGGGGGAGCTGCCCTCAGCCTTTGCGTGCCTGGACGCCAGCCGCCCATGGATCGTGTACTGGATCGTGCACTCCTTGACCCTGCTAGGCTCACCCTTGCCTGAGGTTCCAGGTAGGTAGCTGCACGTCCCGTCACCTAGTACGCAGTTCTTGTTAGCTATCCTGACTGAGCTGCTAGTAATTTCCTTTGGCTGCAAGCCTGAGATTGGTAAGAGAAGCGCTCGTGTGCTCATGAGCTCATGAGTACACCACCACCTGGCCTCATGCACTCTCTTGCTCTGCAGGCCCCACCCCATCTGACGTGATCTCCTTCCTTAAGTGCTGCCAGTGCCCTCGAGGGGGTTTTGGAGGCAGCCCCAAGCAGATCGCGCATTTGGCACCCAGCTACGCTGCTGTGTGTGCTTTGGTGTCTTTGGGCGGGGAAGCCGCTCTCCAGGCTGTGGATAGGCAGGCCATGCACAACTTCCTATGCCGCATGGCCATTCCTCCCGAGCAAGGGGGCGGGTTTTGTATCCATGAAGGTGCGTGTGGTATGGTGCGTGCGTGTGTGGGCTTGCCCTAGGGCGTTCGTGCCTATCTGTCTTTTAGACAAGCCTTTGCATCTGGCAGTGTATAAAGCAGCAACACACGTGTGGTGCTGCTGATGCGGCAGGGATCCCAAAATGTGGCCTCATTTCGAGTTTTGCAGCCCCTCCTGTGAGAAATGTAGACTGTAGGTGCTAACTAACTAACGCTCTCAGTGTGCAGCTAAAGAAACTAGCTAAGAGCTGCATCGCTCGCAGGACTGAGTTTCACAGGACTGGAATGCAACATATTGTCCTTACATCATCATCTTTCATCAGGAGCTGGTCTCTAGCCAAGCCTGCAACCCTCCTGATCCCCATTAGTTTCTGTAACCTTACCTTTACTGTACTCATCCCGCACCCCAATTTTCAGAAATACTCTGTTTAATCCCACACTTTCCCGCACTTCAAAAAGGTGGATGTTTGCCCTTACTGCTGTCATCCCGCAGGACTTTTAGCCCTGTTCAGCACCAATAAGCTTTAAAAGAAAGAGAACACCACAAAATGGAGAAGGAAAACCATCATGCTGTTTGCATGTTAGTCAGCTTGACACTTTTTCTACTGTCCTACGTCTTTGCTGTCCTTCCCCCTCGATATATCTGCTTCTGCTTCTTCTAGCCACTATCACTGCTGCTGGCGCTCTCTTCGCTCTCCTCACTGCTGCTGCTGCTGCTGCTGCTGCTGCTGGGTGCCTTGCTCGTGCTTGCGCTTGCTGATGGTGCGGCTTGGGTGCTGGCAGCCTTGGTGCGTGACTTTGTTTGCCGCACCAGCTGCCCCACCTGCTCATCTGTTAGCTGCTGGGCTGCTCTAATTAGCCCTGCGTGTGCAACTAGACTGTGTGTAATTTGCTGCCCCAGATTTAGGTGTAGGAGGCAAAAGTGGAAGAGGGTGTACCTTGCGGCAGCCATGCGTTGCTTGTAGGATAGGCCAGAATTGTAATACCGCACTCTAAAAAACCCCCCTGCCACAAACAACCTATGTACCGGGTGCCGGATATACTTATATCACGGAAAAAGTAGTGTTATTTCTAAAAACACAGCAGCCACCCCTGCTAGAATGATTGATTTTACAGCAATCGTCCCCCTGTCCTTTGGGGCCCCATTCTCACAGTCTAAGGGCCGAGGGAGTACTGCCATGCACAGTTGTAGGTCAAGGCCTAAATTCGCCGTTCCACTTCACAAGAAACATTCTCAGAGGGGGTTATCTGGGCAAAAGCCAAAACATGCTCCTTTTTGCATGAAAGGTGCAACTACTCACACGTCACCTCATCAAATTGGACCCGACCTAGCTTCAAACTGATGCTGACTTTATGAACTACCCGAGCATGTGCTCAGATTTAGACAATCGCCCTGCGTACAGAATGACAGGACTAAAAGCACACGTCGTGCACCTGTACCCTAGATGGGTGCTTTCCAGGGGGAATGGCACATTGATTTGCATATCTCGCCAACCACTTTTCTTTTTGCCCCATTTCTCTTGCAATGATCTTTATTTATTATAAGGACTTCAAAACACTAAAAATCACCGGGTTTGGTGCGCTGGCTGGTTAGGTACAGCGTATGGATGCTCAAAAAATAGGGTTCACGCCGCGGCCGATTAGGTATGGCTCCCCTAATTTGCACGTTTCAAGCTCAGCTGCATTGGAATCTACATAACAGGGCTGAGCTTGAAACGTGCAAATCAGGGGAGCCATACCCTAGGAGCATGACAAAACCGTACCATTTTTGGCCTCAGATAACCCCCTCTGAAACATTCCCAAATTAGTTCGAGCCATGCTGGCTTTCTTACACGTTTCACCAACCATTTCCTCACAAGTAAAACATTGTTTGGTGACAGATATGGCGGTCGATTTGCATCCCTCCTCAGCAACAATAATCAGGGCGGTAGTTTCCCCTAAGTACATACACTATTCATAAACAAGACTGGCCAGCCCTACTCACAGTAAAGAAGGACGTGCACCTTTCAGAACTGTGTGCTGCTTTGTTGCTGTGTGGCCTTAGGTGGGGAAGGTGACCTGAGAGCCTGCTACATCGCCATGGCCATTGCTCACATGTTGGGTTTAGACAAAGAGGAGCTGGTGGCACGTTCTGGGGTTGTGGGCTACGTGAAAAAGTGCCAGGTGCGCGTGTTCTGTAGCCTTCTACCTCATTCTTCTTGCTGGAAACCCGTCCTCTTCATGCTTTTTCTGTGTTCTAGCCAGCCACACTTTGTCGATCCTGCGTTGTCGCGTGCCTTCACCCTTTTGCAAATATTTTGTACAATGCATCACATCTTGTAGTTTCCGCACACCCCATCCTAACTCCAAGATCAGGGACCCTGATTCCTAACACCTGCCCTGTTTTGCTGGCTCAAAACATGAGCACTGCCCTATACCACCACCTTTTTCAGACTTATGAGGGGGGTCTAGGAGGGGAACCAGGGAACGAGGCCCATGGAGGGTACACATTTTGTGGGCTGGCTGCCATGGCACTCATTGCGCGAGAGCGAGAACTTGACTTACCAGCTCTAGTGCGCTGGGCAGTGCAGGTGAGCTGTGGGATGATGTCCAGCTTGTATACCAAAAACTATGTATGTCAATTGAATCACACTCATGCACAGTGAATAGCCTCAAAACCGAGTTTATCACAGCGGTCATTTTACTGCATTTTAGTTAGGCATTGCCAAACTACTTATTGAGCTCTTTGCATCATGCTGCAGCTTTTAGCATTTCTGTTTTGCCTTGCATGGAAAGGACATGTGGACACAATAAGAGGCGGGCATTGTTTGTGCTGCGACTCATCAAATGCTGTATTCTAAGGGTTCGGGATACAAGTATGCTTCCAAATTTGGTGTTTTAAGCGTATTTCATAACGACTCCCAGAGCTCAAACTTGTCTGAGAACAGTTTTTTTTTTTTGCACCCAGGAATTGATTGGTCAAGTTTCTGCATGACTAAATAGAAATTGGAGCAGTATTAGATGGCTGCATGCAATGACATCGTATGTCCAAGCGTGTTTCTAGCTTTATCTGCTCTAGTACCATAGCATGGCAGGCTTTAATGTTATGTTGTAGAGGATTTTTTGAAAGGGAAAGCCAGAAAAAAGATTTGGTTGGAGAGTCTATCTGCTGTTGCAGTTGAACCAATGTGGTTAGATAATCCCCAGTCATCCACCTTTGACGGTCACCCTCCCCCTTGGAGTGCTGCTCATCATCCGTTTCCCCCCGAAATCGGTTGTGTTAATCACTCAGGGTTAGGGTTTAGGTCAATGGTTTATGGTATAGGGATTACAGTTGGGTTTCAGGTAGCCCCATCACGCAGGGGGAGCTTCTAGCTTGCTTGGCAGGGGTTGGGGCTTTACACGTTACCACACACACACACACACACACACACACACACACACACACACACACACGCACACACGCACACACGCACACACACGCACCACACATATACACACACATAGCGCAAACCGCTCTGTCTGACATGGCATTGTCAAAGTCCACTTTCAGCTTCTTACCACAGGCTCTCCGCCTCAGCAGGAGTTCTATGGGCGCCCATGCACACCTGGGCTTGCCTATGCTGAGCCCGCTTGTGCATGTTCATATTATTTTGTTCCCACCACTGCTTGCCTCATAGCGTCAGGCCACAGTGGAAGGGGGCTTCAATGGCCGTACCAACAAGCTAGCGGACGGATGCTACAGCTTCTGGCAAGGAAACTTGTTCTCCATGCTGCAGCGCCTGCCCTCCAGTGAAATATGGCACCCACAAGCGGTATGTAAATGTATGCTTGTTTTTGAGCACTTCGTTGTGCTCTGCTTTACTGTAAAGAAAGAACTGCGCAGGCAGTGAAAAACCACTCCCCACATTAAATAAGGAAAAGGAGCCACTTTGGTATCCGGGTAACGTAGAAGTCTTCCATCTATAGAAAATGAAAAGTTTAAAGGGGATCAGGAGGGTTGCAGGCTTGACCTGAAACCGTCTCCTGATGACAGTTTATAACAGTGCTGGAAAGGGCATGTTTGGTATGTACAAGTTTGGCAGAGTAATTGACAGAATGAACATGAAACTTTCAACTTTTTAAAAATCAAGACCCAGCTTCTTAGAAGTCTCCATCGTGTGGTTGTTCATACTGCTTTGATCTTGAATTACATTGAACAGTGCACGTGATGTGGAGAGCCCTCCTTGCAGACAAGCTGCATGTTGTATGAGGATACGTTGCTGTTTGATGGAAATGATGTGGCGTGAGTAAGAGACTTCGTGGGTTTGCTTTCAAAGCATTGAGGCCAAGTGTGCTTTAGCCTGTCAACATTGCATCGTAGCTTATGTATTTATACAAACACCCTGGTATTTTTGTATGCAAGCAGGAAGCAAAGAGTTTGTCGCCAAGCCAGGTGCCTGATGTGCCTCCCTTGCCCCCATTGGGTGCGTCACAAAACCCTATAGAGCAAGCGAGCTCAATTCTGGCAAAGAAACAGCTTACACAGCAACGGCTGACTGGTGTTGCTGTTCAGGTGTGTGTGTCTGGTGCAAGAGGGCAGATAGTTGCACTTCCTGATGCGATACCTAAAACTAAGCTAGGCTCTTTGTACCATTATGACATGTCATTGCATGCTGCAAACGCAATTGTTGATACAGCGCTCCTCTGTTTTTTTGTACCTCGTGCCTGTATTGCTTTGCTCTCGATCCATGAACTCTATGCTTTCTAGGCCAACAACAGATAAATTGGCGTCAAAGCATGATGCTTTTTGCTTTAGATTGAAGTCTTTGATTTGTTGAATCTAAAGGCTGGAGAGCTAGCGAATGCAGCGCTCCAAACCGGGACAGAGCGCAGCACTGCTGGGTTGGCACAAGATGCTCGGACGCTTCTAGACCAGGCTGGAGCTGCACAGTCGGTAAGGACAGTACAATCTGTTTAGGCTTTCTTGCTCCAGGTTAGGTGCATCTGTCATCAGGGGGACCAAGCAGCACAGTTAAAGCCTAAAGCCTTTCTCTTAAGTGTGTGTCTCAATGACTCATTGATTTACAACCTGCAGGTAGCAGAGGCCGCTAACCTGAATTTCAGTATAGCCAACTGCAGCGCAGCCATTTTGTACCCTCTCCCAGACCCAACCGACCCCCCTATACCGATCACACACCTTGTGCCTGGTATGGTCAGCCAGCATCTTGGACCCCCCTTGTACAATTACAAAGCGCTCCAGCTGTGGATATTGAAGTGAGTGCAGAGATACAATATAATGGCATCAATGTTGCGATGTAATGTGGGAGTCATTTGCTATGCCTGCTGTGTTGTTTCTTCCTCTCTTTTTCTATTTCTAGCACAGATTTTTGATAGTGTTAGACGGTGGGGCTCTGGCTAATGTATGAAAAAACTAAAAATATCACGCAAGCCAGGAGGCGTCAACATTTTTGTGACAGTCACGTGTAAATTATGGGCTTCCGCCCCAAAATGACCACCCACCCCCCAGACCCCTTTTCCTGACCACCCACAAAAAAAGTACAATTGGTGTCAATCTGCTCAGAATTTAAGCAGCTATCTGCCTGCACAGTTCTCATGCCAGATGATGTAATACCTGACAAGTTATAGGGCAAAAGCTGATATGTGCACGCTCTTGCACTGACCACCTGTTTAGTGCATAAATCCAGTCAAACCTTTGTCAAAGCACTTTTTACTTCATTCATGCAACTTATGCATAATGCAATACGTGAACTGCAGTTTGGAATCAATTGCTGGTCATTTGCCTGAACGCACCCCTGCGCCCTACTTGGGGGCAACTTATGCATTTCTGTGACAAGGCACCCAGACCCCCCCCTTTAATCAAATCTCCTAACAAGGGTGCCAAGTGACTGGACTTGAGCTGAGGATTCCAGAAACTTATCTATTATTTGCTGGAAGTGGCCCAAGAAATTGGAATCCCCCCCCGTACTTTCCGAGCCCCCTCAATGACCACCCACCAACCAACCCTTTAGAATCGACTAATTTATACACCAATTGATAGCTCTCGACGTCAGGATTCCAAATATGTAAATTATATTTCAATCGACGAAGTCATGACCCTTGACGCCTCTTGCGCAAGCAGTAAAAAACTACTCATTAGTTAAGAAATGCTGATCCTTGAGATTCTACATCGTTGCTTGATAATCCGAAGCACCAGCCTTGCATGCGCTTTGTTACGCTCACCTGCATTTCTGTTTCCATTTTGTTGCAGGTGCTGCCAGCAATCACTCAGGGGAGGGCTGAGAGACAAGCCAGGAAAATCTGTCGACTTCTACCACACCTGCTACTGTTTAAGTGGGCTCGCGACGGCTCAGCACGCCTCAAACTGTGTCTTAGGACCAAGCGCAAACATGCTGAAGTTCACAGACCCAGCTTGCAACGTGGTGGAGGAGAAGCTTGTGGCAGCTCGTCTTTTCTACGCGCTGCAGCCTGTAAATGGTGGAACAAGCACCAGCTGCAAGGCCTAACCAAGCTCACATTCGCTGATCAGGATGAGCGATGATTTACCATCAATTGCGTCTGGTTGGCTGCATGCAGATATATCACTTTTAGAGCGCAGCTAGCTTGTAAACCCTTTGTAAACCCTTTGTAAAGCGCAGCTAGCACAAGTTTGTCAATGGAAGCACGATGAAAATGATAATGAATTAAAATTTTTTCATCGGCAAATATCACATTTCTTTCTGAAATAGTATGTACTAAATATACTTCAAGGAACAATTGATCTGAAGACCGGTTGGGCTTGATGCTGTGTGGGCCATCAGGTCCACAATAAAAATCATTTTAAACTAGACGCGACATCAAACGCAATCTGAGCAATACTCCTAGTGGTGAGCAGGCCTCTGCCTCCCAACCACCTGTTCCGAATTGAAAAGCCTCTCCTGTTTTTATTCTCCAGGTGGGATGTTGCGTGTCTCTGCACCCATTGTGTGATGCAGGACACAGTATTTTTTCATAGTCAATGTTGGTGGTGTTTACACAACCTGGCGGATATAGCTGTGTAACCCTTACCCCTTACCCTTACACAACCTGCGTTTTTTTCCTTTGGCCTGCGTGGCCATGGCTACTATTCTTGTTACCAAATGTGTTTCCTTCATCAATATGGGGATTATTGCTTTCTTTTCTGCAGGGCATGTCATATTTTTCGGAAATGCAGAAGCTCTACAGTGTTCACCAAAAAGGTTCAGACCAGAACTGTTTTTCCA
>Ga0307942_1001552_pt1 | contig 18385 bp, 26 predicted proteins | sample OrgLakmetagen175_FD_201846 | JGI IMG/M metagenome (GOLD analysis project Ga0307942, IMG submission 201846) | Saline water microbial communities from Organic Lake, Antarctica - #175 | ecosystem: Environmental > Aquatic > Non-marine Saline and Alkaline > Saline | place: Antarctica: Organic Lake... | reverse complement strand
CACGCACACGCACACGCACACGCACACGCACACGCACACGCACACGCACACGCACACGCACACGAACACGCACACGCACAATCACACACACACGCACACTCACACGCACACGCACACGCACACTCACACTCACACGCACACTCACACTCACACGCACACGCACGCGCACGCGCACGCGCACACACGCACACACGCACACACGCACACACACACACACGCGCACACACACACAAACACACACACACATGCACATGCACACGCACGCACGCACGCATACATACGCAGACACCTACGCACCTACAACCACTCACGCACGTGTAGGCACGCATGCGCGCGCGCGCACACACACACACACACACACACACACACACACACACACACATACACACACACACATACACACACACACGCACACACACGTACACTTTCACATGCAGACACACACAAACACACACACACAAAGACTCCTCCCTCCCCCCCCACTGCTCACGCACATATGCGCCCGCATTCGCACACAAGCACACGCCCTTTCAAACAGCACACGTTTACGCCTGCCCTCCTAGTTAAAGTATAGACCAAAAACACCACATCATTGGCACCAACTATCTTCTAAATTGCGCAGCTTCTAATGAGCCTTGGTCGAGTCCTCCCCCTCCTCTTTGCCTTGTTCGTCTTGACTGCCCAATCTGATGGCCCCTTCGTGTTTAAAGTTGGTGCCGTGTTTGGAAACCAAGGTCAATGCTCAGGTAAAGCCAGCCTTCTTCTGCTTGACATGCACCTCTTTGTGCGCAAGTGTGCACTAGTGCTCAGGTGCTGGTGCCTAGTTGTGCATATTTGTGTGCTTTCGTGCTCCTACTCTTTTGTACTATCGCAAGTATTTATATGTATGATGTGTGCAGATGTGTGGCATGATTTTTGCTCAATATTGTAGTTTAGAAAGTAGCAAAATATATTTATGGCGTAGTGCTTGCTCATGAAATGAAGTAAACTACGCTTTGCAGTCTTTGTATGAATAATAAGAGTGCTTCTGTATACACGTTCCCGTCACTTTTTCCCGGGCTTTCTTGAATAATGTGTAGGGTTGGTAGGCCAGAACCATATATATACGGCGCGTATATGGTAGTTCTAGCAGAATTTGCAAGTAGTCAATCATAGACGGTTTACCTATATATGTATATGTGGTTTTGTTCCAACCCTGGCTTCGTGCTTTCCAGTCACTTGCTACACAATCTGCGCTTTCCAAATGGAGGTTGCCCACCTGCATTGGCACCCAACACTGCCTACCTTAAAAGCATGCAACACCTGTGGAAGCCTAACTCCCTTCCCTGTGTTTTTCCTTTTGCATTACACGTTCAGAAATGGAGGATGCCCACTTGAATTGCACAGCATTCATTGTCGTTCATTTGTTCATTTGCTTCTGACAGCAAATGATTCTTTTTGTTCACGCACTCAGAAATGGAGGACGCTCATCGCGGCCACAAGCTCTTTGCTGACAAGATCGCGTCAGATGCTCATCCCCTGTTTCTGAAAGACAGGGAGGGCAATGAGTACCGCTTCCTGTTCAATTACACACGGTTGGTTGTGTAAACACTGGAAATATCCGTGTGGTAATAGGTGCGGAACATAAGAGCATAGGAGTGAGAGTGTGAATGTGCTTTTCCATGCGGCAAGAGGTGCATGCAGGACATGAGGGCAAGCGTGGATGACAACTCCCAGACTGATAAAGCCCATATTGTGGGGTGAAATATAGGCACCTATCTTTTTCATTGTCTAATAAGCAGAGTCGCCAATAAATATTCACTTGATTGTGGTTCCTCCTTTCTCTTTAAACTTTTAAACAAACCACATCATGCTGTTGCCCGACACACAACACAGGTACAACGACGACTGTGAGGCGGGCAAGCACGGGGCCCTCGTGCGCCAGCTGCTGGAGGATGACAAAGTGCACTTCATGTTCGGCAGCACACCCGTGTTTGCAGAGGCAGAGTCCGTCATCGCCAATAGTGCCGAAAGGCTGATGTACCATTGCTGTGTGGCGCCGGACAGTCTGTATGAACAGGTGGCTGCTTTTTTCTCGTATTGGCATATAGTGGTGTGCCAGCTTTTTGTGCCCTGGCGAGCTGTACAAGCAGGTGGCTGGTTTTGCTTGCATTGGCAAGAAAGAGTATGCCAGCTTTTCGTGCCCCCTCCCTGCTTGCAAACAGTGCTCCTGTGTGAGATTTTGTGCCATGTCCGCCGCACATTAACACATTATCATTATCAAGGCACATACTGTCGGCCCAAACGTTTCGTGCGAAATGCTAGCATGATCAATCATGATATGTGTGGTGATGCCAAGCGCAGCAACGCAGATTTAGGCTACACTCTGCTGACACACGGCTAGGCTAATCAACACTGGATATTGAACTATGGAAAGGCTCTCCACCCCTTCAATTCTCTTTTATCTTCTTACCACCGTACACCCCGTCTCTCTGTCTTCACTGTTCCTAGGTCTCGGAAAGGGCTTCCTGCATCATGGCGTGACATGATTTTCTCCCTTTTGTCCCCTTATGCATGCGTCCAGACTCTTATGCATCTATATACACGATTAGGGTTGGAAAGAATCATATATATACGGAGTATATTCGATTTCTTGGCAGGGATTCCATTACATATACAATCATATACGATGCATATACGGTTTTGGCCAACCCTATACACGAGCAATCCTTGCTACAAGATGCCACTACATAGAAACTTGCATGAAAGGCAGAAATGAAGGGGGGGAAAACAAAAATGCTGAAAACCACTCCCAACAATAAATGTGAAAAAGAAGCTGCTGTGGCAGCCCAACGCATGTTTCCTGGCGGCTTTGTTGTGCCAGTGTCTTTCTCAGAACATGTTTTTTCGCCAGGGGCCGAGGCTTGCAAAAGCCAGCAATCCAGTATGCACGTTTTCTGCGCTTAATTCAGCGTTCCCTGCTGATTCATAGTGTACGTCCTCAGCATGTGATCCTTGTGCCCCGTTCAAGACACAAAGCAAAGCTGTGGCGGCATCCATTGCATTCCCTCAACAGCAAACAACAGAAATTGCCATATTGAACGTCTGCCTGCAGGACCTTGCGCACGTGTTTGGAATTCAGGCAAGCAACACCAAATACCCAACACCGGCCCTGAAAAGCATGGCCTTGGCAGGTGTGTGTGTGTGTGTGTGTGTGTGTGTGTGTGTGTGTGTGTGTTTGTGTGTGTATGTGTGTGTGTGTGTATGTGTTTGTCGTTGCTTAGGGTGAGCCAGAAACGTATAACTACAGTGTGGACACACAGAGTGTGTGGCATGGAAGCACAGGCATGAATTTGCGTGTGAAGTCGGCTGAAGCTGCACATATTATTGTTAAAAGTACCGCTCGGATGCGCAGCCTTTACAAGCTTTAAGGATTCCCATTACTGATGCACGATTATTGAAGCGTGCGTGTGTTGATCGCTACATTGTGGCATAGCAATGCATGTATACACGTACAAAGAGACAAAGGGTGCACATGACTGCATAGCTGTATAGGTAATCTGTAGCACCTGTGCATGTACAAAATAGGCAAATGGGCACACTACTGCACGTCCGTGCTGGTGATGCCCAGCACCTGTGCATGTACACAGACCCTTTGTCAAAGAGGCATTGAGGCACGATATCTGTAGCACCTGTGCATATACAGAGAGATAAAGGGTGCACAACACTGCATGTCTGTACAGGAGGTGTGCAGCTATCTGTAGCACCTGTGCATATACAGAGAGATAAAGGGTGCACAACACTGCATGTCTGTACAGGAGGTGTGCAGCGTCTTTACATGTACGCGCTGGCAGACAACACCTTTGCAGCCTCCACCTGCGACGCTGCAGTGTCATACGTTGAGCGCATGATACTGCAACTTGACCCAGAATTCCAGGTAACTCAGGGGTGGAGTCATACGTTGTCATACGTTGTCATACGTTGTCATACGTTGAGCGCATGATACTGCAGCTCGACCCAGAATTCCAGGTAGCTCAGGGGTGGAGTCGTACATTGTCATACGTTGTCATACGTTGAGCGCATGATACAGCAGCTCGACCCAGAATTCCAGGTAACTCAGGGGTGGAGTCAGATGGGTTTGTCTAGTAAGCACAAGACGTGTACCAACGTCAATTGTCACACATCTCCCAGACGACTGTATTGAGCCACTTCCTGACAATCTGTTGCAGCCACCCGTGTTGAAAGCTTGACCACCCTCTGTTGAGAGAGCAGTGGTATGTTGGCATTACTGCGACCACCCTCGTTCAAACCTCAACTTTGATGGCCATTATCTGTTGGATGGAGGTAAAATGCTGGCTTTAGCAATGGGTTGGATGGCACCTCTTTGTCTGTGTTGGTAATTTGCTATCAGGGGCGAGAGCAGCTTGAAAACCCTCCATAGACCTTTGGGTGATCCTGGTCCAGTGCATATGTGCACAGACCAGTGCCACCTGTGCTTAACACGTTAACTTTTATCACTTTGCCTTTAAAATTGCAATCACCCATTGCTTCTTACTAGGGTTGGCCCGCAGTGTATATGTACACCGTATATGAGTGTATTTTGGTGATTTCCCTGCCAAAAATACCATATATGCACCGTATATATAGGGTCCTGGCCAACCCTACTTATTACGCATGTGCACATGCACACACGCACACACACACACACGTTTACTCACACACAAATATGCACACACATACACATACATATATACACACATACACACACATACACACACATACATACACACACATACACACACATGCAATAAAATGCTAACACATATGCACACACATATGCACTCATACACTCGCGCACACTCATACACTCATACATGATATGCATACCCTTTCCTCCTCCCCTCCCTGTATTGCCCCACCTTTAAATCCACATTTCTAAACTGTATTGTTTGTCCTTGCCAATTGCTCACCTTCAGATCGTGAGATACTACACTTACAACAGCAGCCAGGCTGCCGAGATCCCTGGCTTTTATGAAGGCATTGTTGCGGATGCAATACGCTTCAGGGCAGACGCAATCATGGGGTGTGACTTGCAGGTGTGTGTATGTATGTGTATGTGTGTCTGCACGAAGTGTGACTGCGTAGATGTGCAGGCGCTTGCACTCTGCTAGAACAAGACTCATCGAGACGATGCTCCGTAAGTGTGTGTCCAGTGAGGGAAAATTCTGACCAAACTACCAGAGCATGTGCAGACTCGGTTGAATCAAATAAATAACAGGACTGAACTTACGCTTAAGGTACCCATATGGTGCTATCCCAGAGGCTCAAGCTGCATGTATGGCATATTTTATATAATTTTTTTTAATAGCGTGTATGGCATATTTTGGCAGGGGAATCTTGTTGTAAACGGTCGGATGCGTGACCATACACGCATACATGTACGGCTCTGACGTGCGTGCTGTTTAAGGCAGCATTCAAGTCAGGTGCGCTAGAGAACAGCAGTGCTGTTAGAGGGTCATGTATCAGACACAGTCTTTTCTCAGCACGTGTGTAATTGCAAAGTTTGTTGTAGGGAAAGCGGCATGAAAGCTGAGGTGCAAGCATGGGCAGGCCACAGCATCTGCTGTGAGTTCTGACTGGCACAGTAGGCAAAAATGGTGTCAAGTGCACCCTTACATGTCTTAAGACCCTGCGCATTGTGACAAGACGTCAAGACTACTGGATTGAAAAGCTGTGTGTAGACTTTCAGTAGTTTCGAAAATGAAGCCAGCACGTGGTACGTCAAAACGATTACAGCAGCAATGGCTGCATGGCCACCTGCAGGATCCGGGAATTATCGTGGCCAGGACTTTGGCTGAGAAGGCCTACTACGTCAAGGCCCTTTGGATGATGGTGATACCCACGCAGCCTGGGTTTGTAGCAGCTCTAAGTGAGAGTACCAGCGAATACGTCCTGACAGCTGGACAGGTAATTTCCTGTAGCTCGGCAGTATGCACATGTGATCATCCATCACAGTACTTTATGTACTCAACTCGAGAAATGAAGGCAGGGCATTGCCGTCCTTCACCTGCTTTTTCTGAGCGAGTGCCCATTAACACTCAAGGGGCGATTTCTTGCACACCATTGCATCAAATTGGACTCAATCTAGCTTTTTCATCTGAAGCCGACGTTAGAAGCTACCAGAGTATGTGCTCAAATCCACATAAGTTGCTTGCTTCACAGATTGAACAAGACTAAACACACATGCAGAGCCCCTATACCTTGTATAGGTGCTTGCCATGAGAGATAGCATTTCATCTTGTGTACCTCGCCAAGCGCTTGGTCTTCTCACTTTATTTCTTTTGCAAAGATTCTAATGTGCTTAAAGAACTAATAAAAACCTCACATCATAGAGTTTGGTAGGCAAGCCATATTATGAAGATATGATGGTAAAAGTAGGGTCTACGCCGTGGCTTATCGGTAGGGTTGGCCAAAATCATATATATACACCGTGTATTTGGTGATGTTCCTGCCAAACATACCGTATCTATCTGGTTCTGTCCAACCCTAATAATCAGGCATGATTACCGTAATTTGTAAGGTTCAGACAAATAGACGAGTATTTTAAAAAGTTACGTTTTGATGTATAGGTTACGCTTGAAAGTTATGGTCAACAAATGCAGGGGGCAGAAGTAGAAAATTTCCTTTTGGGCCTCAGTCACCCCTTTTGCTGCTTTTCACAAGTTGGTGATCGAGATGACCTTACACTGCTCGCAACCAGCAGGTCAAAAATTCAGTTTTGGGACTGTTTGGGAGGTATTAGACCTGCAAAAGGGTTTTGCTGGGCCTGAAGCGTGCCTGGTCTTGCACTCAGCATGGATTCATACACTCAGGAGGCTTCGCTTGCCGTTTAAGTGGAGGCGCATAAAGGACTGTAAATACAGGCTTGTACAGTGAAATGTGAATACATTCACAAGCACGCACACAAGAACACGCACACGCACACATACACACACACGCACACGCACACACAATTACACGCACACACATATACACTCAAACATGCAACTACATACAGTGGCACCCGGCCATGCTGCAAGGCGATCCTATGTTCGGACTGGCCTCTGAATACGACGCTGAGTTCGCAGAAGCTAACAACGGCCTAAAGGCCTCCCATCTAGCCGCCAGTGCCTCTGCCACTTCTTACTCATTGGCAGTGGCCATGCAGGACGCGATGAAGCGGTGCATCATAACTGGCACAGATCTTACAGCAGGAACGTGTTTGCGTGTGCATGCTTTTGCGCATGTGTGCGTGTGTGTATATGCGTGTTCGTGCATGTTTCTGTGCTTGTGTGTGTGCGTGCGCGTGAGCAAGTGATTGTGCGAGTACATGTGCGTGTATGTATATGCATGTGTTTGTGTATGTGCAAGCGTGTATGTGGAGCTTGTATGCTTGGATGAGTCTTGAAAGAGGGGGGTAGACACTAGTTGTTAGAAGGAAGTTGTCATGTGTCCTTGTAGCGCTTCCAAACGTCTGGCTATTTCTTAAACCCTACCTTTACAGATTACGTCTCCACCACACAGCCTCTGCCACACGTTTTTCCACATACACGTGCATTGCAGATCAGCTATTGTTTGACCCCAGTGCCCTGGAATGCGTTGGTTTGTCGGGGCTGCCCGTAAGAGGGTCTCCTACAGGCTATGCCCTCATAGAGGCTGCCCTTGCCGCTCAGAGGCTCGTGACTTTTTTTGGGGAGGTGAGTTAGAGGTTGCTATAAACCAGACAGTAAGGGTATTCAGTTTGGCTGACGGCTGAATGCAGATCCCCGCCCTTGATCAGCAGTTAGCATGAGTAGCACAGCGTCTGCACATCCTAAGGGTCTTGCAAAAAGCATTTGCGGGACAGATCGCAATTTTCTGTCGAGGGATGCTGCTCATTTTCCCAACAAATGGAGAGTTCTAGACCCCTGCTAGGAAGGCCTTACAACTAATGTTGGTTTAAGCGGCTTGAGCCTATGAGCACGGCATCGAAGGGGTGTCTCCAACTGCCTGCGCACGTGTAAATGTTGAATGACTTTTTCAGTTTTGCTTCTGCAGCGCAAGCACCACGCATTTGTCCAAATTGTACCTTTAATAACATGCACTTTCCTTGCTTTGTGTGTGCCTTTGCAGGTGCAGTTTAACCGATTTAGGTCAGTTACTTTGTGTGAAAATGCTGGTTGCAAGAGTGTTGCAAGAGTGTTGTATTGCGGCTCGTTGGGTAGAGGAAGGCATTGCTTCATTGAAACTGTCATTTCCAGCATCATTACCTATCCTCACTGAAGTAAGCACTTGCACCAGCCTCTCATCTTGCATCAGTGAACTCTTTCAGACAGTTGCGACACAGGGAAATAGGAACGTGCACGCATGTATTTAGCACTGGTAGAAGAGCAGCAGTTACAAGAGGAATGTGTGTGCGGGGATGTGTATATAGGGGCAAGGCCTTGTTTGTGCACACGTGTGCACCCCAACTGTACACCCCTACTTTCATGGACTGGTGCGTTGCAGGAGAAATATAGCCAAGGCCGCAGTCACGATGCAGGTGAGCTACCTTGTCTGATGTGCTGGCTGTGAAGTTTGGCGTCAGTGCGAATTCTCTGTCTGAACGATCTTATACAATATGTTGCCTTTTCATAAGCAGTTCTGGTCAATTTTCCACGTGAAATGAGATCCTCATATCTTATAAGCTAGTACAGCTACTATGACAAATGCTGAAGCGTGAACACAATCTTCTTCCTTTGCAGGTCCAGAACGGCAAGCTTGAGGTAAGCTGCGAGAGGAACACTCCTCTCTCTGATGCGTCTGTAATCTAATTTAGTTAATTGTTAATTGTTACTTGGATGGTTTTCTTAGAGAGCCACTTCTCCTCCTCTCTGCTTTTTCCTGACCAGTGGTCTTGGCAAGCAGAGTCCTTGGTCGGTAGCCCCTGAACAAATGTAAAGCAAAACGGGTCAAGGACAAGGCCCCTCGGTGCTCAAAGGACCAAAATGCCAGCTTTCTGTTGTGCATTTTTGGAACCAATAAAGCTCCTTGCTCAAGCTACAGCTAGCTGGCTCACTCGCTAATTCTTGTTGGCTTACGACAAAACTGCCAATATCCCATCCTCGCTCTGCTAGCATCACGCGTCTGCTTCATTGCTCACAGTTTTCATGATCAGCCGTTTGTCTCGCATCTCCCCTGACATGGGCTTTGCATACCGACTGTGCCTGACCCTGTTCAATCAGGCAAGCTTCCAGCCGTTTGCCTCACAACTCCCCTGACATAGCCACCAAACACTGAAAATGCCTGACCCCGTTCAAACAGGCGGTCTTTCCCCTTGGGATTGCCAACAAGGCCATCGTAATGCCTACTCCAGTGGCACGTGACCACAGCCGTAAAATTGGAGTCTTGAACCAGGTGTGCCCACCTGGACCTAGTGCACGTTAGCTTTGATGCTGTTGCTTCCCACTATAGCTTGTATGTGCGCCTTAATGTCTGCCTGCTTGTGCAGCTTCTTGGCTTTTGTGTGAGCAGCTTCTGATGTCTGGATTAGTATGTAGCGAGCAGGGCAGCCCTTTGGGCCCTCGTATTGAATTCAGGGCTGTGCATGAAACCATCAGAAACATTTTGCACCGTAATCATGTTACAGTTGTAGAGGATTGTATGCATCCTAAAACAATGGTCCTCACATCGGGTCAGCAGTGTACAGCGTTGAAAAGTACAGAGGAAAACCCCGCTGGCAGTTCAAGCCACCTCCACATGAATGAGTGATCACGGGTTTTGCTTTGGCTCTAGCTGCAGTGGAACGGCTTCACCTAAAAACATTTGCACAGCTCATGAGTGCTGGTGCAAAAGGCTGGCATTAGTCATGAGTGCTGGTACAACAGGCTGGCATTAGTCATGAGTGCTGGTACAGCAGGCTGACATCCCTCGGGGGATAGAAGCGCTACTTTGCTTAATTTTGCTCTTGATGATGAGATAAAAGTGTTAAAAATGTTCAAAGTGCTTGATGTGATGCACAGCTCTGCATCAAGGGGTTGTACCTAATGCCGGTAGCAAAGGCCATACAATTGTTTTGGTTGCCTCATTTTATCTGTGATCCTGTGCCTCGTTGTCAAGTCAAGCTCAGTCTGGATTACAAAGGCCTTCGGCCTGGCATGGCTGCTCAACACAGAATGGTTCCAGAAATAGGGCCAAAAGGTACCCTAACATAAACACCCTAGCATAAACACCCTAGCATAAACACCCTAGCATAAACAACTCGTGTGCGTGCTTACGTGTGAGAATGTGCTTGTCTGTGTGTTTGAATGTATATGCACAAGCGTCTGTGGGGGGTCTTGGCTGGAAGTGCTGGCAAAAATGGATCGTGGCAAAAGTGGTTACAATATTGCGTGGACTGCACAAAGGCGCTAAGTCCTTTTTACAATTCATAACCATCGTGGTTACAGAGTGCTTAGCGTTCAACCATTGTTATATTCATAACCATTTCATAACCATTGTTACTGATTCATAACCATCATTACCAATTCATAACCATCGTGGTTACAGAGTGCTTAGCGTCCAAATTTCGGACGGCTGGATGTTTGTAACAATGCCAAAGGCTTGTAAAATGGGACAAATTCTGTTTGCAAGAAGTAGGAGTCAACATGGCAACACTCCCTCAAATCAGTCTCTGTAAATCGCTGAAATAGGGTTCTTGTCCATTAAGTAATCATGCGTATGTGTCCTTCATACACGTGTGATGCATGATGCATGTATGATGTGTATGTGTGCATATGTGTATATGTGTTAATGATGTGCACACAGCGTATATGTGTCAATGATGTGCACACAACATATGTGGCAAGGAAGTTCCAGTTTCACATTACAATTATGGCCAACCTTCACAGAAGTGCACGCATAATCATGGCTATGCTAGCCGCAAGTCTGAACGTTTGTGTCATCACCACTGCAGGAGCACCTGCATCCTTTGCATACGCACAAGCACTCACCTTCAAAACACACATACGCACATACGCACAAGCACTTACAAAAAAACACACACGTATACACACAGGATGACTTCATTGCTGTGGTTGTAGTGGTGATTGGGTTTGTGTTGTTGCTGTGCGTATTGGCCTTGTTCTATGCTGTGTGGCATAAACGACACCCGAGGAGGGAGGACAGCCATCTTGTCATAAACCCGGATGACATCAAAATCATCAATCCACCTGTGCGCATCTGGGATGGCACCTGGTGCGTGTGCGTTGTGTGTGTCGTGTGTTTGTATGAGTGTGACGGCGTGCATTTGCTTTGTATTAGACAATGGCGTAGTGCATCCTCCCTGTGTCCTTGGAACGTGTTGCTAGGAAACACAATCAGTGCGTCCCCTGTACCCTTGAAACATGTTGCTAGGATACATAAGCAGGTGTAGCCTTATAGTCCACACAAATATCACACATATGCAGAATGCACACGTGTTTTTAGAACTATCAATACACCTTTATGTAGAGTGCACACTATCGTTATTAAAACTGTCCATACACCTTCATGTAGAATGCACACATCTTCCAGTAACAAGCACTCGCTCACTTTTTGGTTGACAACTTAGGGAGAGCGGAAAAGCGATGTACATGAATGCCCTTGTTGCTGTGGAGCCGTTGCCCGAGCTCATGCTAGAGAGGGTGGCGGGGTCGTCGGCCCAAGTGACCGCGTCTATCAGGTGTGTGTGTGTGTTTTGCTGTCTGTGCGTGTGCATGTGCGTGTGCGTGCATGTGTGTGCTTGTGTTTGTGCTTGTGCGTGTGTGTCCTTTTTTGCGTGCGTGCACATGCAAAACGTCTCTATAAGGTTAACTTGGCACTGATTTTATGATGCTTTGGTCTCACATAGGTTCAGGGTCCTTCCTTGGTCATGTGTTCATCCCTTGGCACAAAAAGCAAAAGAATCAGCACAGAAAAAGGAACGGACTCTGCAATTGCATTAATAGCAAATAGTTCACACGTGCACTGTAAACTTGCCTCATGTGGTTTCTTTCTCCCTCTGCTCCTCCACTTCACACATCCTCTCGCTTCTTCTTCCCTTGCCAATCCTCTGCAACAGCATGTTAGTGCCTGTATATGCTATCTAGCTATAACCAATCCTTACATCCCACGTCTGCCCACGCCCTCTTTGCTTGCAACGCTTCTTCAACAGCACGACGATGCAAACGCTTGTGTATGGTCTTTCTTTGATCTTGAGCAATCACCGTCATCCCACACACGCTCTCACGTTCCTTCTTCTGCGACCCCTCTATAAACAGCGCACCGCAGGCCAGGAACTCCCAATCCACCTTGCGGACTGACTTTTCAGGAGCCCTTCCTAGCAATGTAAGTCAAGGTCTTGATAGACTTGATCGTGGTACTTCTTACTGGACGGTGACCTATAAGCTGGGCTGGTGTGGAGCGATTCCTTACATTTGTTAGCACAGAGACCTGAGCTGACCTAAGCTGGGCTGGTGTGGAGCAATTCCTTACAGTTGGTTGTACAGTGACACAAGCTGACCTAAGCTGACCGAAGTTGGAGTCTTGTGGAGCGCCTCTGACGATTGTTTGGCAAAAGTTCTAGTTGCATATTTTGAAACGCCGTACGAAATGCATATCACTGCCCCCTAATCATTGTGTTTTGGTAGGGGCGGTGACGGGGCGGTGGTTAAATATATATATATTTATTTATTTATTTATTTCTAAAGGGGGCGGTTGTGGGGCATTGTCAGAAATTAAAGTTTTTGAGCAGTGCGAGCGATGAGTGGTCAGGAAGCCTTCCGATGAGTTGTCAGGAATTCCTGCACTCACCTTTCCCCCAGCCCTGCTCCGCCTGCCCCTGTCCCTGCCCCTGCACCCCCAGCCCCAGCCCCGTCTGCACCCGTCGGGAAGCTCCAGCGAGGGGGAGGCGGTTGCAGTGCAAAACTGTAAAATATTTATTTTGGGTGGGGCGGTTGCACATTTTGACCATAGAATGTTTGTTTTTTTCTGGGTGAGCGGAGGATCAATGGACGTACAGTAGCGAGTAAAGGCCTCAATGTTTTAGCCAGGGCCTGAAATTCGCATTTGTTATTTGATTTGCCCATGTATCTGGTTAGAAGATTAACTCGGTGAACTTGCTTGGTGCTCAAACTTGCAGAAAGTGTCTCGCTTTTCTTACACGCCACCCTAGTAAACTGGCTAGCAGAACCTGCTGCCAGTCTCTTACCATTTAATATTTTACTGTTCTGCACTTTCAGACATGCAATGTTACCTGCAATGCCGATGTTGATATTCCGTGTGGTACACCTTTACTGGCAAAACGTGCCTTGGAGCAAAGTGGTTGTCATTTGTGTACATAGCAAATCTTATTAACGTCAATTCCCCTGCTCCAAGCCGCACACATGCTCATACAAATGTGTACATACATTTATTTTACATGTTATATTACTGCAAATATGTCCAACCCTAAACGTGCACCCACCTCACTTGCAAATGCAGATAAATTTAAACACACCTTCCGATGTGAAGCTTTACACTGTCAATTCAGCAGACATTGAAGCAGCGCAGGTGTCTATGGAGGTAAAATCTGGACAAGGGAATTCTTACATTAGAAATGTCAAAAGTTGGAAGCAGATACACAGTCTATGTGTGTGTGCGTGTGTGTGTGTGTGAGAGAGAGAAAGAGAGAGAGAGAGAGAGAGAGAGAGAGAGAGAGAGAGAGAGAGAGAGAGAGGAAAGGCTGCACACAGCTTGTGGCTCAAAGGGAACTCTCTTATTTATGGCGACTTACATTTTGGTGCGGTTTCTGTTTGTCTATAAAGACCTATAATCATAAAGAGTAGTACAGATAAGCAGCAAGAGCGATGCAGACACAACTCGCTTGACACGTCACTTTTACTCAGCAGCTCCCTCAAAAACAATCTTGTTTCAATCTCTCAATCTGTCAATAAGCTCTCAAAAGCGCCTCCTTCTCGTACAAACAGGTACAACAGGGGGAGGAAGCTCAGGGTGACAGGAGCTCAAGCCCCCTCTCACTCGAGCACCATGCCATACACGCACAAAAAGGACCCCGATCCTCCTGCTCAACGACACCTCATGACCCAGTCATTGCACGAGTCCACCATACGGGGGTGGGCATGACTAAACCAGCACTCGAAGACTCTGAGGCTGGCAGCCAGCATCTGACGAGGTCTTCACCCTTCATTGTCAGCAAATCGCAAGTATGTAGGGGTGGGTGTGAGGGTTCTTCCTGGTTGCGTGCCGACGCCACTGTATGTGACATCTCTTACCCATCATCCTGAGGACGCAGTTTTAAATGCAATTTACATCATAGGTTTGCATGTTCTGTCCATCTGCAGCACTTGTGGCACAGCAAGTGTTTTTCGCACCCCAGCGTGATTCCAGTGCAGTTGCTGCATGCAACACAGCCCAGAGCAGCCTGTCCTTTTCGAACACATGCGTGCTGCATTTCCATTCTTTCCTGCACCTCTCCCTCCCCCTTCGTGCAGGTACTCAAGATGCTGTGGCACAGCAAGTGTTTCCAGCACCCCAGTGTCGTCCCAGTACACGGTGTCTTATGGTCGTTGCCGGCAAGCTTGTCACCCGCACGTTGCAGGCAAGCGTGTAACCCGCACCACATACCTCCTGGAATGCCAATCCTAGTGCGTGAGCTGCAAGAGCTTGGGACACTGTTCAGCGTGAGTTGCTCGAGTATGCGACGCACGTCCTATTTGTTTACTGCTTTTCGTGACCTCAAACCTGTGCGTTGCGTAAACTGTTTACTGTGTGTTTGTCTTGCGCAACGTAACGACTACTTTTGTGTCGCGGTTGTGGAGTTTTGTTTTCTTGTGAGGATCTGTCACAGGTTTCCTCCCTGCTGGACATCACAGGAGATGCATCGGGGTCACAGACGTCTTTTTGTATTGTTGGTGTTGCTGGGACTGCCATTCGCAGCAAACATGCATGTCTGTCAGTTGTAAGCATCTTTTGTTTTGGAAGCCGTATTCCATGGTGAGGGAGTTTTACGGTAACCGGTACCAAAGTACTTTTCCTAATGTTGGAGATCGGTTTTTCACTTTTCACTGCCTGCATAGCTTTTTCGTATCCTTTTTGCTGCAAGCGCTTTGAGGGATGGTTGGAACAGAGGTCATGACGATGTGAGGCTTTTAATTGCTGACACCCAAGTGCTTCTTTCCTTAATTGTGCTAGATGTTCTACCCCAAAGCGTTCCCTTTTACTTGTGATCTAGCCTTCAGAATCCTGTCAAAGTGTAAGAAGTAGATGTATTGATGAGCGACCATTTGTAGGCAACTCCTTATTATGACAAGCACTGTTACACACAGATGCACAGGTGCCAAAATATGGGGTGCAAATGCAAGCTGCTGGACCGCAACTTTGATCTGTGAAATATTGATGCTGCGCATCCTAAGCTTTTTCTTTGCACTCTGTGTGAAAGTCACACACATGTGCATGCACACACACATACACACACACATTTACAAACGCGTCAACACAGACACACACAGACACACATGCACACGTACAAACTGATCAAATGATTGACCATATTACAGCTCTGTTCCACACTTTTCTTATTTGTCACACTCCATTACTATTGCACCACAATCTTAACGCATCCTCATTTCTCGATCAGTGCTATAAAAAGTGACCATGCTTCTTGAAAGTGTTAAGAACTTGAAGGTCATGAAGAGTATGGCTCAGGCCTGTTTACCCAATACAATATATAAACAACGTGCATTCAGGTGATGGAAAATGAGACCTTGCAGCTTGATACTGTTAAGGAGCTGGAAATCATGAAGGACGTGGCTCAGGCCCTGGCCTACTTGCATGCACAGGTGTGTGTGTGTGTGTGTGTGTGTGTGTGTGTGTGTGAGTGTGTGTGTGTGTGTGTGTGTGTGTGTGTGTGTGTGTGTGTGAGAGAGAGTGTGTGTGCTGTGTGGAGCTGGAAATCATGAAGGACGTGGCTCAGGCCCTGGCCTACTTGCATGCACAGGTGCGAGCTGCTGTGGGTCTTGATTCACTCACCTTGCATTGCCATAGATGCTTGAATGACTCACACAGCAGCCAAAACAGAGGAACTGTGGTTGAGGATGTGCAAGTGCCAAGGATGGTAGGCGAGGGATGGATTGCAAGGGTTGACCTATGACATGGCGTGCATCAGGTTACGGACAAGGACACCTTGCCTTGGATGTCAAGCTTGGGTTGGAGCAGGGTTGTGTAGATTTAGAAAACTATGAGATGAGGTAGAGGGTTTTTAAGGCGCAGCAAAGCATCATGCGTTACCTTACAACTTGACGTGGCTCGCTGTGTATGTGGACTGGGTTCGGTTACGCATTTGCTTGTGTTTGTGATTTAGAGCAGAGGACCCGCTCTTTCTGTGGTTGTTTGTGCAATAAATCTGGGCCCTGGTAGGCTTGTCCTTATCTCCATTAAGGGACTGTCCTGCAGCGATACAGAAGTTGTGGGCTGCTGATTGTAGCTTGATGCCCCTGGACTGCAGAGCATCCCACCCATATTCTAATTCTGTACAGCTCTGTGTCAAGCTAATTCTTCGCTGTTTGGTGCTCACAATAAAAGCATCAGGCAAGACAATCAAACAGCGATGTGGGGTGTGTGTATGGTCCTCTAATCAGTAGTGTCCCAACATGGTGGTCAAGGTAATACTTACAGGCTTGGCCAACGCTACATGACCACTCTGCAGGAGAGCCTCAGGATAATCACTCACGACATACCGTGTCAACATAAATCATGATCACAATTGTAAATCATAGAAAAAAAACCACACGTCATGATGGTCACAACACTAACGCACTCTGCAAAGATGCCCATGGCAATCACAGTGTTTCATATCATCATACGTCACGATGATGGCCACCATCGTGTACGCACTTTTCAGGAGAGCCCCAGGATGAGGCCGGTGCTGCAGCCTAGAATGCCAGGGGTCATGCTGAACAGACATTGCAGGTAAGGGCAGAGAGGCCACGGTATTACCTATGCTTTAAATAAGCAGAGGAATTGACCCTACATGGTAGTTGGAAATGCTAACCAGACCAGGCATGTGCTAACAGCAGGAGTTCTATTGTTAATAATAAATTGTGAGATTGAACAATGTACGCCAAGACGCTTCAGCATGGTGTAGCAATCATCTTCACTCGAGTACCATTTCTGATTGGTTGGTTCTGTGCATCGCTGATAAGTACTGCTTACTGCACAAACTGAAACACCAAACCTTGGACTTCACTCACAGGGCAAAAGTGCGGGTGCCAATAACTTCGCTGTGCAACGTGCTCAAGAATAAAGGAGGCGTTGTTTTTTCCAGATCGTGAGTACACTAAGCACGAAACTTTCGAGTTATAAGTGAACACAAGCTGCAATAGGGTAATGCTCAATTGTTGAGGAAGCAGTGCTCGGGTGTCTTTGGCCAGCAGGCTTTAGATGCCTATAGCAGAATGTTGAAGGACGAGGATTAGGCTGAATCAGATTTGACTCTTAAACTGATTCCCGTCACATAGCTAGTTCAGGAGGGACTTCCTAGCCTCTTCTACTCCGTTAATAGTCGTTCAATGTGTCTTCATTGAACTGATCCAGGAGGGAGCTCCTAGCCTCCTCTAATGCTCCAAAGGCCAATTCCATGAAAGAACAAGACCAGGTCAATGAGGAAGAACTGGAAGATGTGGCATGCTTTGGGACAGGCATGGCCAACATGCTTACTGCAGGTGAGCACATTCTACTCTGCAAGCGCAAGTTATCGCAAGGGTTGGCCAGAACCATATATATACGGTGTATGTACGGTGTTTTTGGCAGAAAAATCACCGAAAGTACGGTCATATACGGTGTGCATATACGGTTCTGGCCAACCCTAGTTATCGCGCACCTGCCTGCAGCTGAAGCGCTTGTGAACGTCCCCACTTTCCGAACGTTTTGTGAGTCCATGTAACACATGCAGTGCTTGGACCGCATGCTTGGAACACGTGCGATTTGTGAGTGCTTGTACTGTTGTGATATCAGGATTATTTACAGAGAGAGAAATAACCGACACTGGGAAACTAAAAGGCTCCTGATTAGCTAACTGCCTGATACTACAACACTCCCCCTATTAGGCAGTTGGCCCTATACAGGACACCAACAAACCTTCTAGAGAGAGCTCAAACAACAACTCGAAAAATACTGATACCAAAAAGACTCGGAAACCGAAGGACCTGCAGGTCAGTTTATAATAGCCGAGAAGGGAAAACGTTTGTTTAAATCATTCCGATGCCTGCACGAAATAGAGAGAATTTTGCTGTTGAAATCGGCTTGGTCAGCATGTCTGCTTTCATCTTATCAGTGGGGCAGTAGGCGAAGACTACGGTGCCCAGCTCCACTTGCTCTCTGGCTACATGGTAGCACACGTCGATGTGCTTGCTCC
>Ga0307942_1001551_pt1 | contig 18391 bp, 20 predicted proteins | sample OrgLakmetagen175_FD_201846 | JGI IMG/M metagenome (GOLD analysis project Ga0307942, IMG submission 201846) | Saline water microbial communities from Organic Lake, Antarctica - #175 | ecosystem: Environmental > Aquatic > Non-marine Saline and Alkaline > Saline | place: Antarctica: Organic Lake... | reverse complement strand
AAGACTCTGCGTGTGTTTGCTCCTTCAAGCTCTGAATTTATTCCTTTCTTAACTTGTCATCACAGTATCACTGATTTTGAGATCAATGCATTCCTGAATCAAGACTCATACAGACTCCTCAAGTTTGCGTCAGATTTAGTTTCAATTTTCGACACTGTCTGATTTTGTTTCACCAGCCAATTGCCATCAGCCAGAGACTCGGGCTGTAGGCCATCCTTGTAACCCCTGTAAAAACAGCTTCAGATGGAGAATGTAAACAGTTTTGAACTAAGCACATTGGATGTGGACAAGTTAAGCATCAATTGAACATCCATCAGAGTTTCAGCAGTCTCTTGCCAGACATAAATAGCTCAAGAAAAACGAAAGAATGAAGGGAAAGGTTTACAAGGAAAGGCCTTCAGTGAATGAAGGAAAAAAGAAAACAAAGATTGGAAACAGTAAGTACCACCATGGTCTACGTACTTCCAGCATGATTTAGAGAAGAGCACTTTTAAAGTTTCAATCATATTCAATCATATAACATCCACAGTCGGACAATGGAGCGATTAAACATGAAGAAAGAGTCTCTCTGCCAGAAGGTAACAAAAAGCAAAAGGCGTTGAGGGACTGGTGCACACATTGCTGGCTGCTCACACTGCTGTCTGTCTGACAGACTGACAGACAGACAACCAGATAGACAAACAGAAAAAAAATAAAATTTAGTACCGATTAAGTAGTCATGTCTCTGAAATTTCATCTCCGTTGGCAGGCAGAGTTTGGTTTACCCTCAGGCTGGCATTGTGTACAAAAACGATGCCCACGTGATTAATAGGAGAGCCGCCACATTGGCCTATCAAGCAGTGCCAATGATGCCTTAGCATGTCGTGAAAAGATGCATCCAAGCATTGTCAGTGACATTAGGCCCGATTGTCACCCATTGCCGCCTGCGTAGCGCAATAGTACACCTTGACAACTATTCTGCTCGACAATAGCAATTTCTAAGGGTGTTTCACCATGCATACTACGAATGCTTAAGGAGGCCTGAGACCCTGCACGTAACAGCAGCTCGCAGCACTCGGGTAACTCTTGATACACTGCAAAGTGCAGAGGTGTGTTTCCTTTATCATTTTGAGCATTCATCACATTGTCACCACCAGACTCTAGAAACATGCCCAGTATCTGAGCTCGTTCAGCCTTATTATCTGAATCACAACACACGTAGTGAAGTGGTGTCCATCCTTCCCCATCACACACCGTACACACAGCCCCTCGTGACAACAAAAGCTGGACTGCCTCCAAACTGGCATTTCCAGCAGCTGACTGTAGTGGGCAATAACCATACTGATTCAAACTATTAGCGTTCACTGGTGAGTCAGAAGCAAGGAAGTCCCGCAAGCACTCAACATCATTGTTCCATGCTGCAGAAAACAGTGCAGAAGTAGCACCAGCCACATCAGCACGCACATCATTTCTGCTCAAGAGGTACGTCACTACTTCAGGAAGGCTCTCTCTTACAGCAATTTCGATTGGAGTGAGATTCCTAACCACCCAAGAAACAGTGTATGGTGCCTCATCTGTGGCAGACACAGAACCCATACGCAGCAGATAGATCATGACATCAGCACCACCCTTCCTTGCTGCCAAGTCCACTGCTCTGGATTGACGGTGTTTCGTCAACCAGCACGCCTTCAGCATTGGATCTGCCGCCAATCCAAGTATGCCTCGACTGGTGCAAAAAAAAGAGTGCAAGTCGCCGGGGCTCCCCACGTGGGACAGGATCTGAAGAAGCACCTGTGCACAATCAAAACACAGGCAATCAAGTATTATGCCTCTGTATTGAGGTATATTCCCTTGCATCAAAGTCCTAAATAGGTTGAGCTGCATTTGAATACACTACATTGCAATAAAACCTAGAAAGGTGGCACAAGCGGCCAAACAAGATGTGCATGCAAGCAGGAGGGTAAAAACACTAGTGGAAGGGGGGTCCAAATTTTGGGCTGGACCCCCCTGACCCCCCCCCCCCTAAACCCCCCTTCCAGTGCCCCCACCCAGACAAAAAGGGCACCATTCTGCTCCATTTTCAAATAGGCACCCACCTGCATACTCACCACAACCAAAGATTGACTTGCTACAGAGTTATGTGGCAAAAACTGAGACGCGGACGCTCTTGCATACATGACCTGCCAAGCACCTACAAGTAGCCTTAAACACCCACAGATTGCTTTCCTTTCTTCAGCATTCCATTGTGCATCTTGTGTTGATACTATCCTGCAAGTTTGGAGTGATCAGTTGCTCATTTGGCTTTATATACCCTGCGGCCCACACCCATGCGCGCGTGGCTCTGACTTGTAGGCGTGCACACTGACCCCCCCTTTTACCCATTTCGCACTAAAAGGGTGCCAATCAACTGGGCTTGAGCTGAGGATTCCGCTGATACATTTATAATTTCGAGAAAGTGGCCTAGAAAAACTCTGGAGGGGGGTCCAAAAAACTCACCCCCCCCCCCCTCCGATTGGACCCATACATATACCAATCGAAAGCTCTCAACGTGAGGATTCCAAATATATAAGTTTTATCGGGATTTGGACGTGACGTCCAAAAGTTGTCTTTCTACACCCTCCTGTCTAGACGCTGAATTCTCATACACGTCCAAGCACAAACTGACGCTTGTTCCTTCGATTTCACTCACAGCTGACTGTCTACGAGACCCTGTACTTCTCAGCCATGTTAAGGTTACCACGCAACTGGCCCAAGGAGAGGAAGCTGGAGCGCGTGGAAATGGTGCTGACCATCCTTGGAATTCAGAAATGCAGGGATACGGTGAGTGTTGTCGCCTCATCATAGCCGATCTGCCATGTTGTTCAGCCGCACTTGCTGTTCTTCAACACGGAGCCTGCCTTATCAGACTAGTTGCAATTGCTCACTTGGTGCCAATCCTTATTGATCCTGTGGTTCTCACCACCTCACCCCTCTTTCGCTCCTGTTTTACCCTCAGATCATAGGCAACCAGCAGATGCGAGGAGTGTCAGGTGGGTTTGGCTCGCGCTTTGCTGCTTACTTAAGGGTGTTTGCCATGGATCCTGCGTGTACAGAAACGCTGAGGATTGGGGAGTGAGAGATGTGACAAATTTCGACGGCCAACATGTGACCTCATACGCTGCGAATGGTTATCATCCTCCAGGTGGTGAGCGCAAGCGCGTGTCCATCGGTGCGGAGCTCCTTATCAACCCCAGTGTGCTCTTTTTGGACGAGGTGAGTGTGGGTGCGGGTGGGAGTGGGGGTGGCAGTGTGAGTGTGAGTGCGGGTTGGAGTGTGTGGGCAGGTGTGGCTGTGAAATGAACGCTAGAGAAAAGTGTCACAGTATAAAAATAATGGAGCTAATGCACCGCTAACGCATGAGCCTGCGGTTGTTACTATCATCTGTCGACCACTGTGCCTTGCAATGTGAATTACATTGCTATTATCAGCCGGATTGCTCCTTGCCGAATGGTACACCCTGCTGAGCTGACCCTTCCGTTTTCCTTCTTTTCAAGCCCCTCCCAAGGCTGTGGCTGCACATTGCTGAGAAACCCTTCCGCTCGCCTCCTGTGCTTTTGCAGCCCACATCCGGATTGGACTCCACCACTGCCTTGAAGCTGGTGCACACGATGCGATCCCTCGCAAGCGGGGGCCGAACCGTCATTGCCTCCATCCACCAGCCAAGCAGTAGGCTGTACCAGCAAATGGACAAGGTACGCTCCGTTGCATCGCGCCGTGCTGCAACACCGCCTAGCACAAACAAAAATCTGTGAACTCTCAGCCCTCCTGTGTGAGCTCCCATCAAATGTCCGTGCCTCTCGCGCATCCTTTGCCGCCAACTGGAGTTGCAATCGTGGAATGGGTCACATGTCGCTAAGCACGAGTAGGGTTGGCCAGAACCACACAAACGGTGTATATAGGGTATATTTTGGTAGGATGATCAACAAATATGCGGTTACATACGTGTATATTTATAGGGTTGGCCAGAACCGTGTATCACCTGATCAAAAACCGTATAAAACCGAATTCCGTATATATGGAGTACCCCTCATATAAATCATAATAGGATCATTCTCTAGCTCTTGAAGAGCTGCACACCTGTACCCAATTGTGTAGTGCCAAAGGATCAAAGTTTGAAGGGCTAGGCCTTTTCAAGGTTAATAAGACCCCAAAATGGCCATTTTCAGTCCAAAAAGAAGCCCAACTAGCAATAGAATTTTGTGATTGATGCAAATACATGCATTCAAAAAAAGTGGGAAGCTAAGGGAGTGCTTAAGTTAAGCGTCGTAAAGAATAAAATTGATTTAAAAGAGCAAAAATGACTGTTGTTGCTGGGATTTGAACCTGGGTCTGGGGCACTACCTGAGATATGGTTTTGCACCGTTTTTTATACGGAAATTTGGTATGTATATACGATGTATGGAATACGGCGTACAATACCTGTCCATTTCTGGAACGGAAAATACGGAATATGGATACGGAACCCTCCCCCCTGTATTATATGCAGGCCTGTGCACTGTACAGTGTACGGTACGGTGCACAGGCTTTGTACTGTACGTACCGTAATTTTGTAAATTACCAGAGGGGGTTAACTGTGGCCCAAAATGGGCAAGTTTCTGTATGCTCTTTGGCTTATACGCCCCCAAATTGGCAAGCTCCAAATTTTACATAATATGAATCCTTTAACAAGCGTCCATAGATGTACGGGGTAATTACGGTCGGTACCGTAATTACGGTCGAAACTCAACATTACAGCGTAAGTGCACAGGCCTGATTATATGGCGTATATACCGTACCATATAGTACCTATAATTATACTTATACGGATCTGGCCCACCCTATATATATATACAATGGCCAACCCAAAGCACGAGACAAAATGTTATAAGCTGATTACACGCCTGTAGTTCTTCTCGTTCCCATCTCCCGTGCAGCCGCTGCTGTCATCAGAGGCCTCTTTACTAGCATGACGCAACACCTGCTTACGTGCTCCTGCAACACTCGTGCGCATTATCAGTGCAGCCGATGCTGTTATCAGAGGCCTACGCACCCAAACAGCGCAACAGCTGTTCTTATATCCTACAGCACTTTGCAACACCTGCTTACGTATTCCTGCAACCCTTGTGTGCGTCCCCTGTGCAGCTCATGCTGTTATCTGAGGGCTACGTGCTGTACTACGGCCATGCGCTCTCGGCCGCCCACTGGCTAGCCAAGTGTGGGCACCCGCTGCCCTTTGGTGTGTCTGTGCCAGATCATCTGCTGGACCTGGCGTGTGCGGACATCCCAGGCGTGGCTCCTGAGAACTCAATCGCCGCGAAGCAGGAGCTACAGGATGCGTTCAAGAACAGGAAAATAGGTGGGTGGGAGTAGGAAGAGGAGTTTATGAGTGGAAGAGGAGTTGGGTGGGTGCAAGAGCGGCAATCAACCCTAATTATAGGGCAAAACCGGCTCCGTTTTCATGCACCCACGTGCCTGTTACCCTATGCTAAGCACACCCTCACTTGCATTTATGCAGAGGTGCTAAAGCACTGCTTTAGGGCAGAGCTGGTGTTGGATCCCATATGTACGTGCTGCCCCACTGCGTATTCACTGAACATATGCCCAATCACACCTGCTGTACACCCTGAAACAGACACTGGCAAGGACTGCATCTGGCCTTTGCACTTGGGCCAAGTTGGTGCCGGCCCCCCTCATATACACCTGAGCCCACCAAACTGATTTAATGGCCTCTTGCATCCATACAGGCATTGGTAAGGACGGCATCCAGCCCGTAGACGTGGGCGGCACCGACGGCAGTTCCCCCCCCTCCACCCCTTTGACCTCGGCAGATCATGGAAAGGACCACAAACACCACAAAAGCCACCACCAAAACGAGTTTGCCGTGACTGCACATGCCGCCTCTAGCGGGACCTCGTCGTTGTCTGAAGAAGAGGGCACCACCCTGCCACGGAGGTGTGTGTGTGTGTGTGTGTGTGTGTGAGAGAGAGAGAGAGAGAGAGAGAGGGTTGTGTGTGTTTGTGTGTGCATGCATGCTCCCCATCTAAAATCGACGCAGTGATGTATTTCTGAAATTTGTTCTCTTGTGTGTCAGGTGAAGGGTGTTCATCCTGAGCCATCACCTCTCTCCCACACACACTGCATGCAGACATAGAAATTACAGCACCCTGCCCTCGAGTGCTCTGGAGGTTGAGTTGGAGCACAAGCCGCCTGGCAAGCAGCAGCAACAACAACAACAACAACAACAACAACAACAACAACAACAACAACAGACACAGCAAGAAGGACAAGCGCATCAGAGAAACCAAATAGTGTCTACGACAGACGGGGATGGTGCTACAGATGGAGACGATCAGCTAGGAGCCACATGGATGGACCAAGTGAGTACCCATGGAAAGCCGAGTTAGGAGTTGTATTCAAGATTGAGGGAAATTAAAAGCCTGTAGTTGTGATATATGAGGAACTGGAGTTACAACCATAATGTGAGTGTGAGGGCTTGAGGGTGAGGTGCGAAGCTGTTTATGCATTGCTTGTTACACACACACACACACACACACACACACACACACATAAACTTCCCATTGGCCACTACAGGTGAAGTACCTCACCATCAGGTGTATACGCACCCGCCGCTTTGCTGCGCTGTCCATCCAGCGCATTGGTGAGGTCGTGTTTGTTGCCATCTTGGCTGGCCTCTTCTGGTTCCAGCTGGGCAATAATGGGGACAAGCCCATCACTGCTCAGATTGCAGCAGACCTGGGTGGACTTCTGTTCTTCCAGGTGTGACTTCAGTGTGGTTCCACTGTGGTGGGTGTGGATTCTGCTGTGGTGGGGTGTGTGGATGCCGCTGTTGTGGAGTGTGGATGCCGCTGTGGTGGGGTGACCATGTGAGAGGGGTCTAAGGCTACAAGGACGGCGGTGTTGCAAGCACTCGTCAGGGATATGGGGCATCAGAAAGAGATGTGTGTTGTGTAAAGTGCTGTAAGATCAGACCCATGTTTGAATTAAGCATCAGAGCCTGATCATCAACCTATGGAGTTCATTTGGCAACCAACATGCAAGCAGTGCTCAGCAAAGGAGCACTCTCTCCTTGTAGCTCCTTTTACTAGCCATTGCACGCCCACTATGCCAATTAGTCGTGCCAGCCCACTGTGCCAATGTTGTGCCACACTGATGCAAGCAGACCTGAAGGGCCTAAGAATGTGGAGCATGCCCCGTGCCGAACAGGAATGTGTGCCCAACAAAGCTTGGTGTGCTCGTGTGCTGACCAATGAGCTAAAGTTAACTGCTGATATTTCGGTTACCTACAGGCCCTCTTCATGTCCTTCTCCTCCATGTTCCAAGCCCTCTTCACATTCCCTTTGGACATGCTGATGCTGGTCAAAGAGCGGCAGAGTAGCATGTACCGACTGTCGGCCTACTACCTGGCCAAAACGATGTGGTGAGCCGAGGTCTCCTGTCGTGTGGTCCACCTAGTGCAAGTGTCGGTAGTGCGGATTTCGCTTAGTGTAAGCAAACCATAGCCATGTTAATATACTCATGATCTCCTGCCCTGGTCCTTTCCCTTACCTCAGCGACATCCCAATGGACTCCTTGATCCCCTCCATCTTCTGCTGGATCATCTACTTCATGAGTGGTCTGCGCTTGGAAGCAGGTGAGGATGCTGCTCTCCCTTGCCACTCAACAAGCTGTTTGCAGCGATGGGGAGAAGCACAGATGTAGGCTTTAATAAGGTTTTGCAAGTCGATCGTCCATCCTGCGCTCGCACTCTCCACCCCATCCTGGACTAACTGCACTCGCAAAGCGTCCCACTCATCAACTGCCCCCCCCCCTCCTCTTCTGTGATCGCAGGGCCTTTCTTCGCAAACTGGCTATCCATCCTGCTGACCATGTTCACCGCCCAATCCCTGGGCTTACTCATCGGTGCCACTGTGACAAACATGAAGACCGCGCTGTCTGTGACCACCGTCGTGATGCTGACCATCATGCTGGTCGCAGGATTCTACGTCCGTAACATTCCTGTGAGTGGTGGCGCTGAGGTGCCTGTGTGTGAGAGGGAGAAGGGGGTAATCACAGACTTGTAGGCGTGCAGAAGTGAGTACATGGCAACAAGATAAGCCGAGCACTGCTAAGCCAGTAGCGCACAGAACGCTGCTGCACAGCACACGTACTGGCTCAGCTTTGTAAAAACAAGTAGAGGCCGGTACGTCAGTACTCGCTCTCACGTTCTGCACGTATACGTTCTGCATGTACGTTCTGCATGAGCTGTTGCATGTCATCTGTAGTGGGAGAGGTCTGGCCCTTCCAAGCGTTAACAGCAACAACACTCAAGCAAGCTGTGCATTGTTTGGCACGATGGAACTCTCGTTTGTTGACCTCCTTCAGAAGAAAAGATGTACACAGCAATGTACCCAGGAACTCTCTCTTATGTAGCCATTTGACAGCTGCTCAAATGCTCCAAGCATGGACAGCATCGCTGACACCAACTTGTTGCTATCATCCTCAACGTGAAGCTTGCCGTGCTGCCTGCAGATCTGGATCCGATGGCTGAAGTACCTGAGTTTCATCTTTTATGGGTACAACCTGCTGCTCAAGATTGAGTTTGGAGACCGAGAATACAGCTGCAAGGACTTCTACAACAAGTTCCCCGATGCACCACCCGTAAGTCCTTCTAGGCTTGACTGCGCAAAGCGATGGGGTTGTCAGTGTCTGGTTCCTAGACTTTCAGGGGACAGCAGTCTATTGGTACAGCGCGCGGCCTATTAAGCAGGTTTGGATAGTTTCCGATGATTAATTTTTGGCCTGCGCCATGAAGTGAGAGCCTCTCAATTTTAAGCCTCGAGACAGTTCCTCCAAGCCGAGTTGGTACGCACAGGCTGTATATTTGCTAATTTAAACCCAAAGTTTTTCCCTTTACCTGGGTCTGGCTTGTCCGCAAATTCATCGCTGCACTTTGATAAATTCTGCGTCTCATTTTGTAGGCTTCTATATACCGTATGAAAAGTATATCACCGCCCCCTAATTATTGTTTTTTTGTAGGGGCGGTGACAAGGCGGTTGTTTATATTTATTTTTAAAAAGCAGCTGTGGTGCGGTGGCGGAATTAAAGTTTTTTTAAGTGGTCAGGAATTCTCGAAGCCTTCCGACGAGTGCTCAGGAATTTCCGCACTCACCTTCCCCCCAGCCCCAGCTCTGCCTGCTCCTGCCCCTGCACCCCCAGCCCCAGCCCCATCTGCACACGTTGGGGAGTTCCAGCAATTGGGTTGCAGTATAAACCGTAAAATATTAATTCTGAGGGGAGGCGGTTGCACATTTTGACCATCACACTACACCTCCTGTCATGCCAAAACCAACCTATCCTGTCTTTTTGTCTTGTAGGGCAAAGAGAGGTGCACGGTGGCCGAGGGCAACCTCTACGACGTGGATGTGGACTCCAATTTCACTGTGGACTCCCCAGTCACCCTTGAGGTGTGTGTGTTTGTGGGTGTGTGTGTGCGCGTTAATGTGTGTAAGTGTGTGTGTGTGCGTGTACGTGTGTATATGTGCTGCATTTGGCATGTTCATGCTCTGAAGCGCGCTGAGTGAGCAAATTGGGCATTGCTTTAATCCTTGTGGTCTTGGGTGCACATCGCTCCCTAATACTTATACGCTTTGATATTGATGTTAGGAGCAAGCTGCATTGAGGTGTGACTTGGAGTCATCCTCAGTGCTTTTCAAAACATTCTTAGAGCTGCAATGCAATCCATTCCTACTCATGCAAAACAACCTTTTCTGCCTGCCTATTTTAACTTCAGGTGTGTGTCCTTGTAGCAATCCTGCTTCTCCTCCGGGCTGCCGTGTACTTTGCCCTTGTGCGCAAGACGACATTCAACAAGAAAAGATTAAACCCATTTAAAGCATGCACCAAGGCCTCTTCATAGGGCTTCCGAGGGGCTGATTCGCATACCTGTGTTACCTGCGTGGGTTTATGCTAGCCTTTGGCTGTGTACTATAGATTACTCGAGAGGTGGAAGTTCCCTTTTTTTTGCTCATAGCGTGCAGCAAAATAGGCATGCTTTGCAAACACGTTTCCATTCTCCGAGTGTCCTACTTATTTGCAAGTGCTGTATTATTTGTGAGTGCTGTTGAGCGCAAGTGCAGCGAGAGGGGTTGTTTGGTACTATAGGCTATGTCATCACTACCAGCAGAGTCTTTTCTTTTTCCTTTCTTACTTTAAGAGCGGTAGTGAGAGTGACTTTGAAGAGCGGATTCAAGGTCAAATATTAAAATATGCACTGTTAAGGAGAGTGAAGTTGTTTTTGGTTTCATATTTACTGCTAGTCAAGATGGATCAAGGGTCTTTCAGAAGAGTACTTAATTCCAGTTGAAATTCGCGAGAACACTTGTGAGAGGCTTGTAGGATCCACAAGGTGAGGTGTGATTTTTCTGATTTTTCCAGCGCAAACCCAACTTTTTGGCCGCTATTGCTTGTATTTTCAATAGGATATGAGTGTTTTCCAATTGGAGGAAAAGGCAAAAAACAAAACCATGATGGGCGATGGGTTTAACCATGATTACCATATTCCACCGAGTATGACAAAGGAGAGAATTTCTCAACTTGTTGCAGAGCGAAGCTACGCTGCTGTCTGACAGCAGTCAAAGAAATTTGGACTTTCTTTTAAGTTTAGTTTAGTTTGGATTACAAAGGCCTCCAGCCTGGCATGGCTGCTCAACCTATACTTTCTTTTAACCATAATGCTACGTGAATCACCACAAAAAATAAAGGGGATAGACCATTACTAATTGCAACCTGATAAACCATTAAGTCGAATAAGGTTTTCCGTCCAGCCGACTGGCTGGTCTCAACATAAATGTCCTTGGTCATCATTACAAAGTTTATGAAGCCATCAGTTAAAACTTGGTCACCATTAATCTCAGGCACGCACACACTACATGAGGTTGGGGGCGCCTTCAGACCAAGAGATAGAGGCCTCCAAGAAGCCCCACCTAGGTGGGAAAACCAACCGGTGGGGCAAGAGGAGTGAGTCCTTTGCATCGCTGTGGTCCCTTATTGCTTCGACCAGTTCATTCCCTGTCTCCATGCCTGTGCGCTCTCTGCTCATACTTGTGTGCGTGTGTTATCTCCCCATTGATTTTTCCTTTCCTTCTCACGGTGGAGGAGCTTTACGGTACTCGTTACCAAAGTGGCTCCTTCTTCTTATTTAATGTGGGGAGTGGTTTTCACTGCCTGTGTAGTTTTTTCTTTTTCTTAATCTCTGCTACTTCTACACTGCTCCTCATCTTTGGTTGGCTGCCACACCGCTGTCCCTTCCAAAATCAGAGACATTGCTCAGGCTCACATCCAGCTCATTGAGCAAGACATACAGAAACTCTCAAAGTCAACCAACTTTTTTTTATCAACAATTTGGCCACTGATTGGGCGTAGCAAATCCCGTTCACATTCTACACAAAAGCAAAGCAATATGTAAGACATTAACGCTATGCCATTAGGGACTGGAGCCTTGTGGTGGGATAAGTCCTGAATACTCACTGGCTGTTTGCCTCTGATCATGCGTGCACTTCTTCCAACTGTGCTGCTGCAACTCACATATCAAGGGCCGATCCTGAACAAGCAACCCATCTCATCCAGCTGATTTCCACAGTTTCTTTTGTGGTGGAGCTTATCGGGAGGACCACAACCACGATACCTGAGTGGTGGCACATTGTATAAGCTTATATGAGGAGGGGATTGAATGGCTTCCGTTGCCTGTAATTTCTTACACATTACAGCCTGACTTTCTCATACAAGGGGACTAATATATGCTGGGGAATAGATGCAAGTGCAGCAACACCTACATAAATTAGTGGTGCTGCGCTTGGGGTCTTTAAGAACTAGTCAGAGACCTTGAACATAGCCCATACTGGTGATCCATGCTCTTAAGCTGGTACCATAATTCGTTGTGACAGCCAAAGCTCTATGATGAGCAAGGGCTTTCTTGCTCTTCAATTTATTGAATGGCATTGTCTCCTATGCCTGCGCCAACTGCCCTTCGAAGAGTTGTGTGCATTCTCCTGGAACTGCTGGTTCCCTGCTCACCCCATGGCCAGCTAGCCTTGCGTGTGCAAATTCATGGACTTTCGATTTATTACAGCTTTCGTTTAATGTTTTGAGGTTTCACTTCGTTCTCATAGGTTGAGCAGCCATAATGCCTTTGTAATCCAAATTTAACTATATGCATGGCTGGACTGTGTGTGTGCCCCCTTGCTTCACACAGGGTCTCATATGTCTTGAATTTTAAGTCTTCTGTCTATTTATCTGGTTTATATAGGCGCTCAGGAGCTCAAAAAAAAGGAGCTAAAAAAAAAGGCCCTCTTTTCCAACCAAGACCCTGTTCGACTATTGACAAGCACCATCCTACTCGACATGAGGTTCTTACTCGATTACTCGATCGTATCATCGGGAGCTGAAGAGAGCTTGACAATTTGACACCACATGAATTCCAGCAGGACAATTGTGACTGGCACTCTGTTCAGGATGAGGAACACATTTTGCTGGACTGTCCGCATGAACTCCTTGTTAGCCTTCGCACACAGCACCGCCAGCTGGTCATCCCACCTCAATTGAAGATAGCCTAACTTGTTTGAGGACTTTTTTGTACCAACCAGATAATTATGGTGTGGCCTCTTTTGTGGCTAAGTGCCTAGCCCTTTTCCCTTGATTTTTCCTAAAGTTAAGTTTCAGGCTTTTTCCAAGCTTCCGCTCAGATGCCCCCCAGAGGCATATATAGCGATGTAACCTTACCTTACTCGCTCGATTTGGCTCGAAAAGGTTTTGTCTGGACGGGTGCTGTTGCTGCTTTAATGCCCCCAGCTACTAGAAATGGCTACTAGAAATGGGTTAGGACCAGCTGCTAGAAATGGAGCTTCCCAGGACACAAGACCAGACACATTTCTTTGCCAACTGGGAATAAAGGAACGAAACAACGTAAAATTTCTCTCATAAGCTACATTGAAAAGAAGGTGCTTGGGACCTCAAACGAGCAGATAAAAGGAGGTTACAGGTTGTGAAAAAGAGACGGAGTAGTTGAAACGGGAGAAAGGGCCAGAGGCGAGCCAGGAGGCACAGGTTGTAGGGTGAATTGCGCTTGCACGAGATCAGTGCCAAGCCCCTTTGGCTTGCTTCCTGCGCTTTGCCCCACCCTCCCCTGTTGCTGTTGCCTCCCCCGCTTCGTTGGCCGCCTCGCCGATGGGTTGCAGCTTCCCATTCATGCGCTTGAGCCTTAAAGCCGCCCTTAAATCCACACTCGACCTCAAATCCTCCATCACCGTATCCCCATTACTGTCCCCCTCTTTGTCGCTGCCCTCAAATTTATTGTCTCGGGAAGCACCACCACCGTTGCTAGCTGGGCATGTCAAAGAGTACGTGCGTGGGCCTGGCTGCCCTTGTCCTGACTCGCATCTGCATCAGGTGGCAAATGGCATTGCAGCCAGTTTGTGTGTGTGTGTGTGTGTGTGTATGTATTGGGCCTACATCCTGGTCCTGATGTTCGTCTAGCTATCTAGCTACGTCAAAACTGCCCCGACATTGTTGACAGATCGTGCCTTTTGCAAGTCAAGAACAAGGAATGCAAGCAGGTCAGGTGCCAGGCCCGTTTCTTTGTGCAGAACTTACATCCACCCATCTGACACCTGCTGCACACCCAAGTACAATTTGTACTGTACTAATAGTTCCAAGCACTTCCACCCATCTGCACCCACCTCATGCCTGCGAAACACCCGGTTGCTGCTGGCGGGTGCGGCTCTGCAGTCGGGTCAAAATACACAAACGGCTGCTGCTGCTGAGGGACCTGCGCAGGAGGAAAGGCTATGGGGGGGCGCATGGGAGAGCCACGGAAGTGTTGCTGGTGATGCAGTGCCCCCTGAAGCCCTGCACCTTGGCAATAGTGCTGCTGCTGCTGCTGCTGCTGCTGCTGCTGCTGCTGCTGCTGCTGGGGAGCCAATGGAACGGTGGTAGGGGGTTGCGTGCCGTACCTGTGGTTGGCACCCTGTATGAATTGCGCAAGATAATTAGAATCGGGAGCGGACGGCGGGCACCTCTAGCATGTTCCCTGATCCCCTTTGAATCAGTTTAATTTAATCCTGTGAGCATGAGCATGTCAGGCGTGGACAATTTGACCTCACAACACCCCCTGCAAGAGGTACCTCACTGCATTTGATCACTCTAGTGCAAGTTGCACACTGATACACACGCACACACACGAACACACACACGGTCGCGCAAGCACAATTTCAGCCGCAAGCACCTGCATGTGGACACTCTGTAGGAGCTGCAGCTGAGCAGAGGGGGCCAGGTGCTGGTGGTGCTGCAGCCCTATAAGCGGTGCCCCCCCACTACCCTCCCCTTGCAGCTGCTGCTCGAGCCACAGAGGTCTCCCTGTATCTTTCATGGGAGATTGCTGTTGCTGTTGCTGCTGCTGCTGCTGCTGCTGCTGCTGGAGGAGTTGGTCTTGCTGCTGGAAGTGACGTGTGCCTTGGGCATTTCCCAAGAAATACAGGCCCCCTGCGTCAGATGTGGGTGCAGGTGCAACCCCCTGCGGTCGAACTAAGGCCTGCCAATCTGCTTGAGGTCCAGAAGTAGACCGAGCAAGGAAGCCACTCCCCCCACTTCCACTTCCACGACCGCCACCTGCTCCTATGCTATTATTGCTGCTGTTGCTTCCACTGCTCCCTCGCACATTCGTCCCTCCGACACTCCCGCCCACACGCCGCGCAACCCCACGCTCGTGCGCGGTGGTGGTGGTGCCCCCCACTGCGTTGCTGGTACCACGCTGTGCAGTGCTGGCCGCCTCCTGCTGCAGCTGCAAGAAGCTGGTGGTCGTGGTGGTGGGAGAGGGGTGGGGGTGCTGCTGCTGCTGTGAAGCTGCTCCAGAAATCCCTGGCCTTTTGCTCTGCCTGCCTGCTTCATTTCCACTCTGCGGGCCAATTGCAGGCGCTGGCTGTGACAGCTGAGCGCCAGCTGTCATGGCCCTCTTGGCAGCAGCACCTAGCTCTGTGCCCCCCACCTGTGAGCGTGAGTTTGTGTGTGCGTGTATGTATGTGTGTGTGTGTGTGTGCGTGTGTGTGTGTGTGTGTGCGTGTGTGGACGTGTAATCAATCCACAGTAGCAGCAGGCATACGAGCAATTGTCTCAGCTTTTCTCGTTGCCTCTTAGCCTTAGTTTACAGCGTCTTTCACTGACTGTGCAGCACAATTGAGCGAAAGGCTCAAACTTAAAGTAGTTAACCTCGATTATGCCTGGCTTTAAAATTAAAGAGTTACCCCTACAGTATGCTCAACGTTCATATAACAAATGGAGCGAGGTTGAAGCCGCACCCTTTTAATGATGTGCTCCAAAGCAGTTGGTTTCAATGTCATTTCTTGTGATATGCAATAAGGGGCTACCTGATTTTGCGCACATGTCTAAGGTTGGCCAGAACCACATATATACATTGTATACGATATTTTATACAGGGAAATCACCAAATATACAGTCATATACGGTGCATATATACGGTTCTGGCCAACCCTACACGTGTCCAATTGCTGTGGTGTGCAGGCCAACTTCTATTACTTACATCTCAAAGGTCCCCCACACGGCCCCCTCTCTATGACAAATTATTCATTGAAAATTCATTGAATTTTGTTTCAGCACACGTGAGCATTCTAAAGGACTGCAAGCTATGAATCAATCCCTTCAGCACTCGCGACTAGGGTGTGTATGTGTGTGCCTTACGAGACAGCTGTGAAGAGGAAGGTTGGCCGTAACCAAATGTATAGACTGTATACGACCGTATAGGAATTCTTCTGCAAAGGCTCCGGTATATGCACCATACATACCAAATGCAAAAAATATCACCGCCCACGTTTTTTGGGGTGGGGTGATGATCAATGTATTAAAATTTACATCTTTAGGAAGGGGGCGTTGATTACATGGACGTACAGAACACGTGTACTTCTGGCCAATCCTACAAGTGAGAGGCAGAAAAATAGACACAGAATGACAAGTACCCCCTAAAACCCAATGCCTACCTTGGTGGCAAAGCGCAGTGATGTCAGGGTCTCGTAGGCGGAAGCAGGCTCTGGCTGGACGTGCACCATCATGAGCACCTTACCTCCAGGGCTGAGGCACGGCTGCATGTATGGGAGGGTCAGTTAGGAGGTCATTGGCTGTTGTGCAGTTGTTTGCGAGGTGGGGGTTTGCCTGGTGCAGACACTTAGGTACACCCCCCGATGAATATGATAGCTGTGTTATCACCAGAAGCAGGGCTTTTTCTACTCTATCTAAGGAAGGCCAGAAACGTACATACACACCGTTTTTGACCGTATATCTGGTGATTTCCCTGCCCAAACTACCGTTTATACACCGTATATATATGGTTCTGGCCAACCCTAACTCTATCTGGTAAGGAGGCAGGGTGTCTTGGGTGTGCAAGGATACGTGCTCTGGGTTAGCAGGCAGGTGAGTACGCAAGTTTTTGGTGTACAGTGAGGAGTGGACGAAGGGAGGTGTAGGTGAAGGTGATATGCAGCAGCAGTATGCATGTTGTGTCAGGCCAGTGTGGACTAGTGCACATATTTCAAATCCTGTGCTGTATAACCTGCAGCGCATCCTGGATGCTGCACAAACACAGTACACAGTACACACAAGCTCACACACACACAAGCACATGCACACACACTGGAAAAACGACCTACCTTCAGCAGGTACGTGAGCTTGCTGTTGCGGAAGGGCACGTGCTTCTGCTTGGTGGACAGTGCCTCAAACACATCTCCCACACTGGACAATGACGTATTAATGGCACAGGCCTCTGCCTTACGTGCACCCACAGCTTGGGATCGGTCTAGGCGCTCGCTGTGTGCGTGTGTGTGTATGTGTGTGTGTATGTGTGTGTGTGTGTGTGAGAGAGTAAGCGTGTGTGGGTGTACGTGTGAGTGTGTGTGTGTGTGTGTGTGTGTGTGCAATTGAGGACAGTGGTTTAGTGGAGGGGATCCAGCAGGCTTTACTAAAATGCTTCTTTGATACTCGAGGTTTAGCACGATATTTAGCGCTTGCGGTGGGGATAAAAGAGGAAGCATAGGACTTAATGCAAAGGCTGTGCAACAAGGCGCCCACTTGACTTGACTGGCTCCACACATGTGCAGCACACAACTGGCAAGAGGTGTGAAATAAGGACCTGATCAAAGGCGTGCCCTACGTGCACTATGGACACACACAAAAGAGCGTTCCTGCAGCTTGAGATAAACATGCTCTCTGACCTAATGCAGTGTGCAGTGTGCCCTTGACCACTAAGCCCCCCCCCCCCCCAATATCTGTTTTTTACTGTATCATCACACGACACAGCCAATGCTGAATGTTGCGTGCCTGTTTGACACTCACAGCACGGCAAGCAGCGCTGACTGCTGCGTGCCAGTTAGACGGGCAGAGCAGTTGATAGTGCTGATGACTTGATTCTTTGACTCTCTTACTGCAGTGTGCCAGTCTCACGGGCAGCTGCCCCTAAGCTGAAAGTTAATATTCATGGTCCATACTGGAACACCCATACACCCCCGACAACATCACGCGAAGTTCCTAAACGTTTTCCAGCTCAGGTGCTACCACCCACCGCTGTATCAAAAGTAATAAGTATGCCTGCAGGTGCTTTACCTTCCTGCCAGATCCACTAGACACAGGGCTCCTTTGAGCTGGGTGTCACTGGGGGCGTGGTTGCCACTAATGTTGAGCATGAACGCAGAGTGGCTGCAGAGGCAGGTGTGTTTGTAGATGATGTTGAGCATGAACGCAGAGTGGCTGCAGTGGCAGGTGCGTTTGTAGAAGATTATTTGTGATATATGCACTTGGAGACGTTGACCAGGCATTAAGTGGTGTCGGTGAGGACGGTGGTGCTGGAGTCGAGCATGAAGACAGAGTGGCTGCAGGGGCAAGGCGGGTGCTTATGAACGTAATTTCTGTGTTGATTGAACTGACGTTGATGAGCACACAGTTGAAAGTTAAAAGTGTGGAGCAGGTGCAGGGCATGGAGGCAGAGTGGGTCTGCATATGGATATTGATGGTTTTGGAGGTATGTTAATTGAACAGTGGATATGGATGTATGTTATTGAACAGTGGATATGGAGGTATGTTAATTGAACAGTGGATATGGAGGTATGTTAATTGAACAGTGGATATGGATGTATGTTATTGAATAGTGGATATGGAGGTATGTTAATTGAACAGTGGATATGGATGTATGTTAATATAACAGTGGATATTAATTGAACAGTGGATATGGATGGTTTTGGAGGTATGTAAATTGAACAGTGGAAACGATATACGCAGGTAGGTACGCTGATTTCCAATACTGGATATGGAGCAAGAAATATCTCGAAAGCTGAGAGCATTA
>Ga0307942_1001548_pt1:10000-18409 | contig 18409 bp, 21 predicted proteins | sample OrgLakmetagen175_FD_201846 | JGI IMG/M metagenome (GOLD analysis project Ga0307942, IMG submission 201846) | Saline water microbial communities from Organic Lake, Antarctica - #175 | ecosystem: Environmental > Aquatic > Non-marine Saline and Alkaline > Saline | place: Antarctica... | reverse complement strand
CGCCGTGGGCGATGGTGAAGGCACATGGGCCCATGGTGGGGAATGGTAGGTGTGGGGGTGGGGCAGCTCGGGACTGGGGGGGTGGGGGGAAAAGATGGTGAAGGAGGGTGCGCAGGAATGGTGGAGCGAGAGAGGGGAGTGAGGGGAGGCTATGCCATAGGTGTGCTGCGTGGTGGCAGCGCTGCTGCTGCACGGGGGCTGTTGTTGCGTAGTGACAGCGCGTGTGTTAAACAGCTGTTGATGGTGGTGCTGCTGCTGGCGCTGTAGGTGAAGTTGGTGCTGGCGCTGCGGTGGCTGCGGCTGCTGCTGCTGCTGCTGATGGTGCTGATGGTGCTGCTGCTGTTGTGGTGGCGGTAGCTGCTGCTGTCGTGGCTGCTGTAGGTGCACTTGCTGGCTTGGAGAGAACGGCATGCCTGCAAGGGGGAGCGCCTCAATGCTCTCTCCAATGGGGCCCGGCTGCTGGGGGCGGTGTAGCTGGAGTGTGCCGGTGTGCTGGGGCGGTAAGTTGGTGTGATTGCCTGTGCGTTCCTGCTGCTGCTGCTGCTGCTGCTGGAGCAGCAGGTGCTGCTGCTGGACGAACTGAAGGGGTTGAGAGAGGGAAAGAGTAAGGACGGCTATTGCAGGGTCATAGTGCTTTTTGTCGTGTGTCCCATGTGTGGGGTTGGTCAGGACCTTATATTACCACCGTACATGACCGTATATTTGGTGATTTCCCAGCCAAAAATACCGTATATATGCACCGTATATATATGTGGTTCTGGCCAACGCTACCCATGTGTCATTGGAAGGCAAGGCTGTGTGTTGATTGTGTGTCACTAAACCGTTGGGAGGCAGTGTCGTGTAAAGATGTTGTGAGAGCACGGTGCGTCGTTGGATGGCATGGTTGTGTCACTAAATCGTTGGAAGGCAAGGTTGTATTTTAATGACGTGGGTGCTGTGCGGTGTGGGATGGCTTGGTTGTGTGTCACTGTGTCGTTGAAAGGCAAGGTTGTGTTTAAAAGACGTGGGTGCTGTTCGTTGTGGGATGGCAAGGATGTGTTTCACTGTGTTGTTGGAAGACAAGGCTGTGTTTAAATGTCGTGAGAGCTGTTCGTTGTGGGATGGCAGGGTTGTGTGTCACTGTGTTGTTGGAAGACAAGGCCGTGTGTGGATAGATGGTGTGAGTACCGTGTCACAAAAACGCAGGGCGGTGTGTCAATGTGTCGTTGGAAGGCAAGGCCGTGTGTGGATAGATGGTGTGAATACCGTGTCACAGAAATGCAGGGCGGTGTGTGACTGTGTAATTCATCTAAAGGTGTGTAGAACCAGCTCCTGAGGCTCCCCCATACAGATCTAGCTTTGGCAGCTGAGATGTGCTCTGAGGGTGCGATGTAAAATGCAAGGTTGTGTAGGACGCACACACGCACATGCACACACAGACATGCCCAGTTGCTCACACCTGTGTCACACACACACACAGACACACAGACACACACACAGACACACACACAGGCACACACACAGACACACACACGCACACACACACCTTCCTCCCTCACCTTGTTGTGGTACGCCTGTGCACGTGCCTGTGCCTCTGTGCCCTGCTCCTGCTGCTGCAGGTGCTGCTGCTGCCGGGAGAAGTGCACAACTTGCAAGTCTAGGCCAGCCGACTGCTGCTGCTGCTGCTGCTGCTGCTGCTGTGTTGGTCTCGAATGATTGTTAGGTGCGGCTGCACCAATTTGGCCTGAACCCCCGGGCATGGGCTTCTTATACCAGGCCTGATGAGGCAGTAGCCCTGTGGGCGTACTAAGCTGCTCCTGCAATGAGGTGTGTGTGTGCGTGTGTGAGAGGAGAAAGGGGGGGTCAAGCACGCAATGTGTCCCGCTCACAGTGATTGGGTAACTGCTATAGTGATTGGGTAACTGCTATAGTGGAGCTCGTAAATTACGGCTACTGCCTGTTTCTTGCTTTCGTTACATTTGTAGGGTTTCGGCCAGAACCATGCACATGTACCTACATACGGAGTATAGACAGCGCTTTTAGCAGAAAAGTTACCTTGATAACGGTCAAATACGGTGTGCTAAAATAGCTCTGACCAGTCTTAGGGACAAGTTACGTGTCAGAGGCTTGCAGAGGCGTCCTGATCGAGAACAGTCAAGTCTCTTTAACAGGGCCAAGGCCTTTATTTCCACCTTTTCAAGAAGCAATACTTGTTAAGTAGCCTTTGCCACAAGTGAGAGGGAGTAAACTAGACAAGGGTTGTTGTTGAAGGTGGGAAAACACGCGTGCCGTTCTAAAGTAACCTTTGCCACCAGTAAGAGGGGAGGGAGGAAACTAGACAAGGGTTGTTATTGAAGGTGGGAAAACACGCGTGCTGTTCTAAAGTAGCCTTTGCCACCAGTGAGAGGGGAGGGAGGAAACTTGACAAGGGTTGTTATTAAAGTGGAAGAACACGTGAGCTGTTTACGATAACCTTTGCCACCAGTGAGAGGGGAGGGAGGAAACTTGACAAGGGTTGTTATTGAAGGTGGGAAAACACGCGTGCTATTCTAAAGTAGCCTTTGCCACCAGTGAGAGGATGGGGAGGAGACTTGATAAGGGTTGTCTTTGAAGTAGGAAAACACGCGAGCCGTTTTAAAGGAGTCCTTGCCCCCAGTCAGGGGATAGGGAGGAAGCGTGCAAGAAGCGTGCAAGAAGCGTGAAAGAAGCCACCCTTGACATTGGCTTCACTGTGAATGTGAACACTCTGATCGTGTATTATAGCATTATTGCATAGACTTCATCTCAAACAAACTCATACCGAATGGTCGTTGTTGGCTCTACTGAAAGACAATATCGATGTTTGGTCACAAAAACTGTTGATCTCAGATTCATTTATATCAATGGTCGTCCTGTAACGCGCTGTCGTGTCTGGATGTGTTACGAATGCTTGCGTGTTTACTAGCAGTTTGCCTTGCAGGCTATTGCCTAGCAGTTTGCAACATCAGAGTATTTACTAGCTATTTGCATTGCAGGCTAATGCCTAGCAATTTACCTAGCAACATCAGGGTATTGCCTAGCAGTTTTCCTTGCAGGCTATTGCCTAGCAGTTTGCTTTGCAACATCAGGGTATTGCCTAGCAGTTTGCCTTGCAGGCTATTGCCTAGCAGTTTGCAACATCAGGGTATTTACTAGCAGTTTGCCTTGCAGGCTATTTACTAGCAGTTTGCAGCATCAGGGTGTTGCCCAGCAGTTTTCCTTGCAGGCTAATGCCTAGCAGTTTGCCTTGCAACATCAGGGTTGCTCACCAAAAATTGACAAGAACAATTGCGTGGTTAGTATAGCCACAAAAATAGGTCAAGAGCTGCTTGTTGGAAAGCCTTTAGGCTTTCAAACCTTTGACTCCATCTATTGATTTGTCTGAAGAAGCTGACATCTGCGCAACTGAGCTTGTTGCAACGATTTGGTCTGAAATAGGCAAAACTAGGAACAGACCTATAACAAGGTATCATATCCTTTTTGGTAGATCACGAGGAAAAGGGATCCTCTCACACACTGCCCTCGTACACACATGTGCATACACAAACACAACCTAAGTCGCCCTCACCCACAGTGCAGCTGAAGTGTTATATTAACATGATGTGTGCGTGTGTGTGTGCGTGTGTGTGTGTGTGTGTGTGTGTGTGTGCGCGCGTGTGTGTGCGTGTGTGTAAGTGTGCGTGCAATCAAGTGTGAGCATGTGTGAGCAGCATACCTCTGTGTCAACTGTAGTGGTGTCCTCATCCGTGGCGTCTGTCCCCTCTCCCTTATTTTTCTTCTTCTCCTTCCCCTCTGGCTTCTTAGGCAGCCTGGAGAGGTCGACCTGAAAGCAGTACACATTTGCTGAGGTATGTAGCAACTGGCTTGCAAAAGACACATAGCAAGGCACACTGCATTCCTCACTGTGGCAGCGCAATCACCAAGGTGTTCATCAGAGGGATAGAAGTGCACACTGCAATCCTCATTGAGGCAGCAAGATTGTCAGGGTGTTTAAACAGAGAAGTAAAAAGGCACACTGCAATCCTCTCTGAGGCAGCACCATTGCCAGGGTGTTTAAACAGAGAAACAATAAGGCACACTGCATTCCTCATTGAGGCAGCACCATTATCAGGGTGTTTAACAGAGAAATAGAAAGGCACACTGCAATTCTCTTTGAGGCAGCACCATTGTCAAAACGTTCATCAGAGGGATAAAAAGGCACACTGCTATCCTCTTTGAGGCAGCACGATTGTCAAAACGTTCATCAGAGGGATAGAAAGGCACACTGCTATCCTCTTTGAGGCAGCATGATTGTCAGGGTGTTTAAACAGAGAAACAATAAGGCACACTGCAATCCTCATTGAGGTAGCACCATTATCAGGGTGTTCACCAGAGAAATAAAAAGGCACACTGCAATCCTCTTTGAGGCAGCATGATTGTCAGGGTGTTTAAACAGAGAAACAATAAGGCACACTGCAATCCTCATTGAGGTAGCACCATTATCAGGGTGTTTACCGAGAAATAAAAAGGCACACTGCAATCCTCTTTGAGGCAGCACCATTATCAGGGTGTTTAAACAGAGAAACAAGAAGGCACACTGCATTCCTCATTGAGGCAGTACAATCGTCAAGGTGTCCATCAGAGGGATAGAAAGGCACACTGCATTCCTCATTGAGGCAGCACAATTGTCAGGGTGTTCATCAGAGAAATAAAAAGGCACACTGCAATCCTCATTGAGGCAGCACGATTGTCAAGGTGTTCATAAGAAGGATAGAAAGGCACACTGCATTCCTCATTGAGGAGGTACAATTGTCAAAACGTTCATCAGAGGGATAGAAAGCCACACTGCATTCCTCATTGAGGCAGCACCATTGTCAAGGTGTTTAAACAGAGAAATAAGAAGGCACACTGCAATCCTCATTGAGGCAGTACAATTGTCAAAACGTTCATCAGAGGGATAGAAAGGCACACTGCAACCCCCCTAGGCAACGCAGCTTAAAACGATTTGGACACAGCGCAACTTGGATGCTTTTGTTTGCAATGCATTGTGCATACGTAGGGTTGGCCAGAACCATAAATATACACTGTATGTGACCGTATAATTTGTGATTTCCTTGCCAAGTATACCGTCTGTATATGGTTCTGGCCAACCCTGCGCATATGCGTGGCCAGGAACGAGGATTGAAACAGCTAGGGATGGCCATAGTCATATAGATACGGTGTATATGCGGTATTTTTTTAGTAATTTGAAGAAATATAAATTATACGGTCATGTACGGCGTACTTATACGGTTCTGGCCAACCCTGGAAATGGATGACTTCACAAAAATTACAGTAAATCACAATGAGGGTCTGAAGCATTGCAGTTTCCGTAGCCAAAGCCGTGCTCCATCATTCAGACTACCTGCACTGTCTGCCACAAACGCGCTCAAAGAGGCAAAGAATAATGCCACCGTTTGTGTTATGTCACACTCCTCCCATCAAGCAAGGGGAAATGCACAAACGGCCACACATTGGCATTCGTAACATTCTGGGCCGTGTTGTTCAAACATTTAACCGTTTGCAGTTTCCTGTTGAGTCCACTAACCACTCCAGACAACAACACCAAATAATCATGACACACATTTTACTTTATGTTTCAAGTCTGGTGAGGTAGAATTATGCGCATTGCACGGATAGGTACCAAAAGTGGACACCCATACAAGCATCAGCATGCATTCAAGGAAGGCTTTTAATTGGTGCTTGTACTAGAGATACATTGATGAGGGATCTCAGTCATCATTTTCTCAATCTATTGGTGGAGGAGTTTTACGCTACCCGGTACCAAGGTGGCTCCATTTCCTTAATAAATGTGGGGAGTGGTATTCACTGCCTGCGTAATTATTGTGTTTCTACTTCTTAGGAACATAGGTAAAACACAAACATCCCACTTAGTGTCTATGTGTCAGTACCTTGACTGCTGTGAAACAACACTTGCTGTAGTCTAGGGCAGAACCAGAGGGAAACCACATGACCTACTTGACACCTTTTTCCTCAGGTCAATGGTAAATACAAGGTTGTCTGTATTAGGCATGCCATGCTTCACGGTCGTCCAGGCGATGTGTGACACCTTTTTTACAAGTACGAATCGTTTGTGACACTTTGTGTACGCAGGTCAGCGCAATTGGCATGCGCTTGCGGGAGCCACCGGGCCGCTAAAAATGAATGCAACTCTCTCTCTCTCTCTCTCTCTCCCTCTCTTTCTCTCTCTCTCTCTCTCTCTCTTTCTCTCTCTCTCTCTCTCTCTCTTTCTCTTTTTCTCTCTGCAGTCAGATGGTATGGTCCAGGGGGCCTGCGCTGAAAGGCCTTGTGAACCGTGGCCACTGAGGGGAGCTATCATTTCATACAAATAAATACTTCATAGCCCTCATACCTTTATAGGTACTCACTCTTTTATTTTCTGAAATAGCGAGTGTGGAGATTTTTGGGAGTTTTGAATCCGAAAGTCCACAAACAGGTGGTAAGTAGGGTCAAGAGGGGAATGAACAATAAAAGGGAACGCAAGCAAAGGTGTGCAATTTAGCATAGTGGCTGCTGGTGTTTATCACATCAGACTAACAATGCCTTTTCATTTAGTGTAATGTGGAGAGAAATCTCCTGCCCACACAATTTCTTTTCCTGATGGCAACATATCTGAGGCGACATAATTGACTGTTATAATACGTAATTATTTTGCTTTCATAAACTTCCTATATTTCCCTTGCATTCCCCTATTACTCATTCAGAACTCGCCTGCGGGTAGATCGCAATCCGGCTGGACTTCAAAGGCTTGTGCGGTGTTTTAGGCACGAGCAGAAGGTCGTCGCCGTCTACGTCTTCTTTTGCCTGTTGCCACAAAAATGCAGAGGGGCTGTGTCAGAAGGAATGATAAAGAAAGGTGAAAGCAAAACTTTTCTCTGCTTTTTTGAATAGCAGATGCGCACACACGACATGCTTTGAAATGATTTGCTGTATCCACGTGCTGCGAGCATGTGCTGTGCACATACAAGTAATTGAATTGCTAATGTTACCTTCTATGACCACAGACCTAGTGTGTACCTCTATGACCATGAACACCTCTATGACCATAGACCTAGTGTCTACCTCTATGACCATGACCACCTTTATGACCATAGACCTAGTGTCTACCTCTATGACCATGACCACCTTTATGACCATAGACCTAGTGTCTACCTCTACCTCTATGACCATGACCACCCCTATGACCATAGACCTAGTGTCTACCTCTATGACCATGACCACCTCTATGACCATAGACTTAGTGTCTACCTTCTATGACCTTCTATGACTATAGACGCTAAGTCTATGGTCTACCTTCTATGACTATAGACGCAAGTTGAGATGTATGTGTCGGTCAGGAGGCCCCATAACAAAAAACTAGCAGACAAGAGTAAACTATGGGCCTCCAGCCCATAATGTCCCCCCCCCCCCAAACCATCCTGCGTCAGTTGATCCTTAAGCCAGCTAGTTGTAAAGGGAAAAAAAACTTAAATTCAAGGATCACGACTGCTGGGTATCCAGGCAAGGCCAAAGCTTTGAGCTGTTTGGTTAAATTCTTTATTCTCGGTCTGGTTCAAATCAGTGTGCTTTGGTTATGGAAAGGAGGTGAAACTGCCTGGCAGCACCAGCCACACGCTGTGCTATGCACTATAAAATCAAACTTATTTCAACTTATTAAACTTTTCCAGCCTCAAAACACTTGCGGCAGGACGAGAGAGCAAGCAATACAATGCCAAAGCAGCTGCTGGTGGAACAGGGCCGCTGCTGCACTGCAAGTGACACAAGGCTGCACTGCTGCACTGCAAGTGAAACCGCAACAAGGCTACGCTGCTGCCAAGTGAAACCGCAAAAAGGTTATGCTGCTGCACTGCAAGTGAAAACCGCAACAAGGTTACGCTGCTGCCAAGTGAGACCGCAACAAGGATGCACTGCAAGTGAAACCGCAACAAGGCTACGCTGCTGCACTGCAAGTGAAACCACAACAAGGCTACGCTGCTGCCAAGTGAAACCGCAACAAGGCTGCACTGCTGCACTGCAAGTGAAACCGCAACAAGGCTTCGCTGCTGGCAAGTGAAACTGCAATAAATGCTACGCTGCTGCATTGCAAGTGAAACCGCAACAAGGCTACGCTTCTGCACTGCAAGTGAAACCGCAACAAGGCTATGCTGCTGCACTGCAAGTGAAACCGCAACAAGGCTGCGCTGCTCCGCAACAAGGCTGCGCTGCTGCACTGCAAGTGAAACCACAACAAGGCTGCACTGCTGCACTGCAAGTGAAACCGCAACAAGGCTATGCTGCTGCACTGCAAGTGAAACCGCAACAAGGCTATGCTGCTGCACTGCAAGTGAAACCGCAACAAGGCTACGCTTCTGCACTGCAAGTGAAATCGCACTG